>Ga0185299_10000195_pt1 | contig 188313 bp, 166 predicted proteins | sample PaiPotPPA55metaG_FD_128002 | JGI IMG/M metagenome (GOLD analysis project Ga0185299, IMG submission 128002) | Iron sulfur acid spring bacterial and archeal communities from Banff, Canada, to study Microbial Dark Matter (Phase II) - Paint Pots PPA... ...
GGGATGCTCGTCCTGACGGCCAGGGACATGAACGAGGAGAACAACCGCATTAGCGGGTCTGGAACTTGGGCGAAAGGGTAGTAGATCTGATCGCGCACCTTGGATTGGTCGTCATCGGCGAGTCCCCAATGGCGGACATGACCCGCGACGCCGATCACCTTGGCTGGGCCTAGAGCCTGCACCCAGAGCCGCTTCCCCACAGGCTCCGATCCGCCGAAAGCGTGTCGAGCCAGAACCTCATCAATCACTACCACGGCTTCGGCGCCGAGGCGATCGTGGTCGTCGATGAACCGGCCCCGACGCAGCGGGATGCCCATCACCTTCAGATAGTCCGGCGTCACGCCCGATGCCAATGCGATGGGCATTTGGTTGGGTGGCGGCGGTACAGGAGCGGTCCAGTAGCCGAGCGCGTTTTGACCGACGCGCATGGGGATGATGTCGCTTAGGGCGGTGGACTGCACTCCAGGAACGCGGCGCGCGCGGTCCACAATATCCTTCCAGGCCGCTCGCATCCGCAGTGGATCCTGGAGCACGGAGGGTGAAAGGCCCACGTGAGTGACTAGCACGTTTTCAATGTTGAAGCCTGGATCGAGGGACGACAGGCGCAGGACAGCGCGGCCAAGCCCTCCGGCGGCGACCAACAGCACTAACGCCAGAGCGATCTCGGCCATCACGAAACCGCTGTGCACACGGCGCGAGCTTCCTGCGACGGTCCGCGCCCCGGCACGGAGGGTTTGTTCCAAATCGCGCGCGGGGGCGCGCAGGGCGGGAGCCAGCCCGAACAGAAGACCGCTCGCGAGCGAGGCGACCAGCGCAAACAGCAGCACACGCCAATCGAGCTGGACTTCCGCGGCGCGCGGCAAACCGCCTGGCCACAAGACCACGAAGGGGCGCACTCCGACGGAAGCAAGCATGACACCGAGTGCGCCTCCGAGAAGTCCCAACACAGCGCTCTCGGTCAGACATTGGCGCACCAACCGGCCGCGGCCCGCGCCGAGCGCCACGCGCATGGCGAGTTCACGCTCGCGCGAAACTGCCCGCGCCAGCAGCAGACTGGCGACATTCACGCACGCGATCAGCAGTACGAGGCTGACGGCGCCGAGGAGCAACCAGAGCGTGGGCCGTACATCTCCGACCAAATCCTGACGAAGCGGATGCACCACGATGCGGCGCCCGGCGTTTGATTGAGAATATTGCTCCGCCTGAAGACGACCGATCAAGGTCAACTCCGCCTGGGCCGTGCCAGCGGTCATCCCGGACCGGAGGCGCGCTACCACGCGAAGCATACGCGCTTCGCGATTCTGCATTCTCAGCTCCGTGACCTGACCGAGAGGAGTGAAGACGTCCACTTCTCCGTCCAACTGGAAACCGGCAGGCGCGATGCCAACCACGGTATATGACTTTCCGTCGAGAACAAGCGGTCTACCAACGGCCGATGGGCTTCCACCGTAGCGGCGCTGCCATAAGCCGTAACTAATGATGGCGACGGGCGGTGCACCGGGCCGGTCTTCTTCAGGCAGGAAGGCGCGCCCGCGCGCGAGAGCAATCCCGAAGACGGAGAACAGTTCGGATGAGATCTGGCGGCCGTCGACGTATTCCGCTTCTCCCGGTGCACTCAGCGTTCCTCCGCCGTAGTTCCACGCGGCCAGCGCTAGCGAGTGGCTGTCGCGCTCACAATCGAGAAAGTCAGGGTAGGAGAATCCCCATTGGTCGCCGTACTTTTCCGTTTGGCCGTGCAGAGTAACCAGCTGTTCAGACTTCGGATATGATAGCGGCTTGAGTAGCACGCCGTTGATGACAGTGAACATCACCGTGGTCGCGCCAATGCCGAGAGCGAGCGTGCATAAAGTCACCGCGGCAAACCCCGGCCTCTGTTGCAGCGTGCGGAGCGCGTAGCGGAGGTCCTGCAGCAGATCCTCGAACCAGCGTGTGCCACGGGCGTCGCGGCATTGCTCTTTCACTTGCTGCGCACCGCCTAAAGCGAGCTTGGCTTTTCGCATCGCGTCATCAGGTTGGTGGCCGCGCGCGATTAGATCAGCCGTGTGCTGCTCGAGATGAAAGCGCAGCTCCTTGTCGATCTGCTCATCCATCTGCTTTCGGCGCCACAAGCGATGCCACCAGGTCATTCCGCGCCTCTCTCAGACATTCTGAGGATCAGGCCGACGGCTTCCACCAAGCGCGTCCAACTCGCGGCTTCGGTTTCGAGCCGCGCCCGGCCCGTTCGCGTCAGGCGATAGAACTTGGCTTCACGCCCTGTTTCGCTCTCCTGCCAGTCGGCAGCCAGTAGGCCGCGGCTTTCCAGCCGGTGCAAGGCGGGGTAGAGCGAGCCTTGCGGAATCCGAACAACTTTCAAAATCAGCGGGTCTAGGGTTCCTTGGGGAAGATCCGATCTCGCTGTCATTGGATGTATACCTCGGACTTCTACATATTAAGCGGTAAACGTGTAGGAGCGCAAGATATACACCGATAGGGGCACAGAGGATGAATCACGGGTGCACCAGTTCCAGCGAATTGTTGCGCAGTGACGCCATAGTGTTTGCCGATTTGCAATTCTCTTGTTAGCCACCGCGAGCCGGATTACCCGCCACGTGGCGACGTGTGGCGACTTCTCCGCTGTCAGACTCATTGAGGCATAACGCTTCGCCATTTTGCGATTGCCTTGGGAAGGAACTGGGGAAGGGTCTCGCCAGCATCGATCGATGCACGGAGGACCGGTCGGATCACGCTCGCGATCATGTACGATTGCGCGTAGGCGTCGGTCGGGGGCGTTCTTCGTACTAAATAGCGCGCGACTTGTTCGGCGAGCGAGTCAACCACCGCCGGATCGTCCGTCAACCCCGGAGCCAGAGCATAAACGATTCCTTCGTTGAAGTCCTGCCAACGAATACCGGCCGATTCCGCTACGGTTCGAATCTCGCTAAGATGAGGCTCCAATAAGACGTGCAGTGATTCGTGGAGCAAGAAACCCATCGGAGAAGGTGAAGGCACTTCGACCACAATCCGCCCGCCGTTCGCCTCGCCACCGCCACTACCCTCTTCGGAATTGGCGACCAGATAAACCGGCACGTTGACATCGGTCGTCGTCTGCGTGAAGCGGATCAGCTTCTCGAACCACGGCAAGAGCCTCTGGCGTTCGGATAGCAGCCCAGCTCTGAACGCATCAACCTTCCGCTGCTGCTGATCTCGAAGCGCGATGAGCTTAGGGGCAAAATGGGAAAGAATGACTCGCTCAGATTCGGCTTCCTCCGCCGAGAGAATGTTTTGATCGACGGCTTTGACGGCGGCCAGTTCGATTGAGTCTTCGACGAGAAACGCTTGTTCAAACCCTTTCCCCCAACCCCGGGCGCGACGCATCTCACCGTGCTTCTCCAACAACCGCCGATCCTCGGCGTCGAAGCTGAGGTTTGTTCTTGCCCAGCGGCTATACGCTTTATGCGATGACTCGTCCCACTGCGCTAATTGGTCAACCATATGAAACACCTGGGCAGTCCAGGATTCCGACAGAGTGATGGAAAATTGTCCGAACTGAATCTCCGTGGCTTCAGCCTGCGCATAGTAGAGTGGCAAAAACGCGGCCAGTAACAAGACTGGTGCTGACATCCGGGAACGCACAGAAAAGGTTGCAGGCAAGTTCGTGCTCCTCTTTGGCTGAGGGCCAAGTCCCACTGCGAACGTGTAAACGTTGGCCCACATTTATTGTACGCGTATAGGAGCTAAGCGTAAGAAATTGAAGGGAATGCCTTCATTGCGCCCGAGTAACGCCGTAGCGTTTACGAATCCATGTTGACAGTTTGCAGGCGACACGCACATCTGAAAGGCAGCGCTACTTGCCGATTGCTAGATCGCGAGATCTGACGGGTCCCAAGCCAGTCTGGCGGCTACGGTTGAGCGACGGCGCAAACGATCCAGGTGGAAACGCCTACTTCAGGAAGACCGCCACACTACCGCACTTCAGCGGATAAACAGACCACGTCCCTGGACCGAGCCGCTTGGCCTTCGCTTCGGCCTCGTTCCGAAAGGTGAAGGAATTGCCCAAATCATTCTTCACGGAAAACGTACAATCGTCTGGAAAAACACCGACGATCACAGCCCCGTTCGGCAAGGTCAGCGGGTGTTCCACGCTCCGGTCCGTGGCCGTCTCGTAGTAGAAGCTGTTGTACTTGATCTCAGCCCCTGGCGTTAAGGTGGACTGGATCACCCAACTATATTGATCGCGCGCCGGAGGAAACGAGAGATGCCCGCTCGTTGTTGCGGTGGTTGGCGCAGGGGTAGGAGCGGTGGGTAGTACCGTTGAAGCAGCTCGCTGCATGTTCAAATTTGTATGATTGAGGAACCACCCATCGCCAAAGCCATCGAGGCTGTTGCCGTCGGCCGAGAGGGTCAGAACAAAGCTCTGGTTATTCCCGACGAATCTGGTGAATGTGACTGTATTCCCGTCAACCCGGCCGGAGAGGGAGCTGTCGGGCTCAGACTTACCTGTGCTGGTGTGCCACGTGCCCGTAATGGCTGACGCCGTCTGGCGCAATACGATGGTGCCTTGAAAACGAGCCTCCGCGTGGGTGAAAACCCACGTACCCGACAAGTCGGTCAGCGCCTGAGCGCGCGAAACAGACGCGGACGTATCGGATGTGGATGGAACATACTTGACTTCTCTGGGACCATCATCCAAACCATAGATCACCGGTTTGGTGTGGACTGTTGTCGCGGTGTCCCGCACGGGAAGATAGCGCGCGGACATAATGACAGCCCCGAGGCGCTGGCCAAGAGGACTCACGGCAATTTGACCGGAACTTTGCCGCGTTTCATCGGCGTCCTTTGAGATTCTCACGTGGACCACATTGCCCTCGATCTTAGGGTCAGCGAGAGTGCTGAGCCATGCCCGAATTGCGCTCGCTTCCGGTACTCCGCTAAATTCGAAGGCTGTGTCACTAGTGAGGCGATCGCGGATCGCGGCCGTCACCGAGAATACTTTGACCCCCGCCGTTACGGCTTCCGGGCCGGCCAGCTTGGCTGATCCGACCGCCCAAAACTCGCTATCAGCCGGCCGGTGGAGCGCCATGGCGGCCAACTGACCGAGCGGGCTCGGCATCGAGAGCCGCTGGACGGCCTGGTCCACCACGCCGGCATGCCCGATCAGGATCGCGTTCCCGGCAAGCGACACGGCTTTCCAGCCCGCCTCGGGCGCGGGAAGAATGGAATCTGGCGCCCGGCCGGTAACCAGCAGCACTATCCGGTCGTCGCGGAGCGAGAGCGCCACTTGTTCCACGCCTGACAACCCACGGAAGATATTCTGTACCTCTGGCTGCCGTAGACCCTGGTTGGTTCCCAACAGGTCGATCAGGCTGTGAGCGAGAGGCGAGGCTGAGAGCTTGCTGCAATTGAGCACGGCGAGCGCGTCCGCGGAAGGATCCGCAAATCGCCAGTCGATGCCGCCCGCATCGACCGAAGGCATCGAGGGCAATGTTCCGGGGGACGTGCCAGCGCTTGGAGTTTTCCCATCCTTGGTCGGCTTGACCGCGAAATCGTGCCCGTCGCAGTAGGGAAGCCCAGGGTTTTTGAAGCAGGACTCCTGCCAGCTGAAGCGTTGATGCTGGCCGTAAAGACAGAAAGTCCACGCGAGGCCGAAGGCGAGTATGCGGATCTTCATATTTGATTTTCGAGTTTCCGCGAGCGGGTGGAAATAAGGCGTAAGCCTCAGACTTGGCCACGGGAAAGCCTCACTCAGTAACGCGGCGCGAACTCTGGCCGATCGTAATATATGACCTGCCAAAACTGCGGTGCACTGGTACGCTTGGACCGCGAACGGGGCCTACTGATCTGCGATTACTGCGGCAGCGAGTGCACGCCGCCCGCCGATCAAGATGGCGTTCAGGTCACCGGCGAAACCGATCGCCCCTGCGCCGTATGCCACGCGCGGTTGTCCATAGGGAGAATCGAAGCTCGCGATGTGCTGTATTGCACCGCTTGTCATGGCATCCTGGTCAGCATGGACGATTTCGGGGTCCTGCTGGAGGATTTGCGCGAACATCGCAGTCGGGCCGCGGCGCTTCTAACGCCCCCAGCCGGCGCCGATTCCGGCAAGGATCTGCGTTGTCCTCTGTGCACAGGCGCCATGGATCATCATGCTTACGGCGGCGGGGACCTCGGAAGAGTCATGATCGATTCGTGCGAGGCCTGCTGCCAGGTTTGGCTACAGCGCGGAACACTGGGCAAGATCCTCACGTCTCCGGACCCCGAGTCCGTAGATCCAAACGCTGGCTACCCAGCGGACCTGACCACGCTGGACGCTCGCATCCCTGTGGAAGTGCAGCTCGTAGCGGCAGCTCTCAACCGCTTGTTGACCCGGACCCGGTAGATCGGAGCACCCGCTGCCGCCAGACTTACCCGGCGCGGCGCAGGCTTGGTATTCGGCCTGGGGGATCAGCATCCCTTAACATCCTCCGGTTGGGAACCAGATCCGGTTGCTGGGTCAGCACGAGGATATTCGCAGCTCCGGACGCGCATTGGGCAGGGCGCGTTTAGGATTCGCTGAGAATGCGTTTAGGATTCGCTGAGAAGTGGTGTCACTGATATTCGCCGCGTCTCCTTGCGGCTCGGTTGCCGGACATGGGCGTACTGAATCAAAACCGGCGCACTGGTCGCCGGTCTGATAACGTGACCTCGTGAATCTCGCTATCGGCATGCAAGGGGTCTTGATCGAGCGGCTCCTGGGCGACGAGCAACGCATTCCCTGGGCCCACTGCCAACGCTACGACGTTGATGAGCCCGTCGATCGGGGTCGCTCGGCCCGGCTGAACTCTGTAAACGCGGTTATCGGTCCCAATTGCATAAAGGCTTCCACCGTCATCTATCACCAGCCGCGTGGCATTGAGATCCGCATATTTGGAAGTTATTATGCCGGACGAGTTCACTACCCAAATGCTCTGGGCGATCTGGTCGGCGATGTACAGGTTGCCTGCTGGATCCACGGTAAACCCCAGGTATTAGCTGGGTGCCACATATGGCCGCCCCTGCTGCTATGGTCGAGATAGCGCCGTCAGGGCTCACTCGGCGAATGCCGCAAACCGGGTTGGCCATCGAATTCGCTTTGCCAAAATCCTCAATATAGATGTTGCCTGCCTGGTCAACGGCGATCGCGGCGGGATTGATAAGGGATGCGGCAGTAGCCGGTCCGCCGTCGCCGGAATAGGCCTGTGCGCCGTTGCCTGCGACTACGCGCAGCGTTCCATCAGCAGACAGCCGCAGCACGATGTTATTGCCCACGTCGGCGATGAGAAGATCGCCATTATTTGCCAGAGCAAGAGAATTGGGTTTTCCTAATGGCGCCTGCAAGGCGGCAATCGGCCGGGCTAGACCCGGGAACTCCCACTTGGCTCCCGCTATTAATTCAGTTCGTGGTTGGCCTTCGGCGCAGAAGGACGCGAAAAGTGTAATGAGGAAATAAGCAAGACTGGCCCGCATACCTGCACAGACCAGCACCGCAGGCACTCTATTCCAGTGTTGGGCAACTATTTCCTGGAATGCGAAGTGGCGCGTTCTGAAGCCCCGGACCAAAGCGGCGTACGCAGCTATCCTAAGAATAATGAGCTTCCTCGACAACTTGGAAAACAATCTCAAGGCGCTCGAATCACGGGAGGAAAAAGACCCCGCAGCCTTGGCGCGCGAAGCCGCGGCGCGAGAGGCCGCCCGATCAGTAGCGCTCGAAATCGCTCCGCACGCCGAAGCCCTGCGCAACGGACCATTCAAAGATGGCCTGCTGACCGCCTGTCGAGAGATCGGTCACCGCAGGAGAATCCTGGTACGGCCGATCTGGATAGACTCGACGCTCCGTCTGGAAGCGGGCGCCAAAAAACTGGAACTGCGTCCCACGCCGGGCGGCGTGCTGGCAGTCTTCTTCGAGGAGGACAGGGAGGTGGACAGCACACCGATCGACCTATCAAGCGATCCTGTCAAAGTGGCAGAGAAGTGGCTTGGACGGTAGGAATGTTCGCGGTCACTGGATTTTGAACGCAGGATTCTCCGGCACCGCGGCGCCGTCTTTGCGCGGGTCCGAAGCGCCGAAGTGGACACCGCCGGCGACGCTCATTACTGCTTGTCCGCCGCCCATTCTTCCGGAATACTGACCCACGCCTTTTATGACGTGCCCCATGGATTCGAGCTCTTTGATCACTGCGGGCGAGATCCGCGTTTCCATGTTCAAGTCGCAACCATCAAACGTCCCTTTGGTGAACCGAGCCGCTTCCATTGCTCCTTGAATGTTCATCCCGAAATCCACAACATTGGAAACAAACTGGGCGTGCGCCTGAGACTGGTTCCAGCCTCCCATGATCCCGAACGCGATGGAAGTATCGCCTTTCTGCATGAACGCGGGAATAATAGTGTGCAGAGGACGCTTGTGCGGCACCAGCACGTTCGGATGGCCGCGTTCGAGCGAAAATAGCCCACCCCGGTTCTGCAGCGCGAAGCCGGTTCCGGGGGCCACAACTCCGGAGCCGAAGCCGCCGAAGTTACTCTGGATCAGCGAAACCATATTCCCCTCGCGATCGATTGCCGACATGTAAATGGTGTCAGCCGCGGGCAGTTGCGCCACCCACGCAAGCTGCGCGGGCGTTACCGAGCAAGTCGCGTGCGCGGCATTGATCAACCTGGCGCGTGCGGCGGCCGCATCTTTCGAGAGCAACCCGGCCACCGGTACCTGGCTGTATTGGGGATCGCCGACGTACTTCAGGAGATCGGCGTAGGCAAGTTTCTTCGCTTCGATCATCACGTGCAGCGCTCTGACGCTGTTGTGCCCGTACTCGGCCAGCGGGAATCGTTCCATTATGTTGAGCATCGAAAGCGCCGCGATGCCCTGGCCGTTAGGCGGCAATTCCGTTACTGTCCAGCCGTGGTAGGTGGTGGATATCGGATCCACCCACTCGGGATGGAAGTCCGCCAGGTCGGCGGAGGTCCATTCGACCCCGTCTTCTCGGGCTTCGCGGATGAGCGCCTGCGCGGTGGGTCCTTTGTAAAAACCATCGCGGCCGTGCGCCGCGATGAGGCGCAATGAACCCGCCAGATCGCGGTTACGGAATATCTCGCCGACCTGGGGTGCGCGGCCATCGGGCAGATAGGTGTCTTTCGCGCTCTTGGTGGCCGACAACTTCTTAGTGGATCCCTGCCATTGGCCGGCAATGATCTCGGTAACGGGGAATCCGTTTTCGGCGTAGTAAATTGCGGGCGTGAGGATGCGATCGAGTGGCATGGTCCCAAACCTGGTCCGCAACATGTCCCAACCGGCCACAGCGCCGGGAACTGTTACCGAGTAGATGCCCTGCTGAGGCATTTTATCCAAGTGCTGGCGATCGAGAGCCACGATGGTCAGACCCGTGGGCGCCCAACCGCTCGCGTTCAGGCCGTACGACCGGCCGGTTTTGGCCTCGTAGACGATTGCAAAAAGGTCGCCACCGACGCCATCCGACATCGGTTCGACTACCCCAAGCACCGCATTGGCGGCAATGGCGGCGTCGATCGCGTTACCGCCGATTTCGAGAATATGCGCGCCGGCGGCGGAGGCCAGGGTCTGGCTGGTGGCCACAATCCCGAACTTGGTCTCCACCATGGAGCGCGCCTGCCACCGGCCCCCGCCTTCTTCCTGGGCAAACAGCGACAGTTGCGCGGCCATAGCGAACGATATCGTCAGAAAGTATTGAGACAAGCACCTGTTCGTCATCATTGGAATGCGACCTTGGTATGGCACCTTTGTATCAGAACAACAGCTTCATGGACAACTGCAGTTGGCGCGACGTGCCGAAATCTCCGGCTGCATAGCGCGTGCCGCCCGTGATCAAACCGAGCGTTGAAGATCCGACCGTTGTTACCGGATTGGTGAAATTGGCTTGGTTGAGTGTATCGAACGCATCCGCCCGAATCTGGAGCCGGAAGCGCTCAGTAACGCGCGTGTTCTTGACCAGTGCGAGATCCAGATCGGACCATCCGGGCCCGGTGACGACATTCCTCCCCAGGTCCCCAAACGCGGCGCCCTGGTTCACGAACACTGACGGATTCTGAATATAGCCAATCGAAGTCGCGCTCCCGTTGGTAGCCGGAAAGAAGCCCGCGATCACCGGACCAGTCACATTCGGCCGCAGAGTCCCGAAGCCGGTGAACGAGCTGGTGGTGGTGTGGAAGTTGAGCGGGTTGCCGCCCTGCGTCGTTTCGACAAGTGAAAGCTGCCACCCTTCCTTCAGCCGGTTCCCTTTGAATGGCAGTTCGTAGATACCGTTAATCACGATACGTTGTCTGGTGTCGAAGTCCGAGAGCCCGCGGTCACCATGAATATTGTTGCTGTCCTGAATGACTACTCCCTGGAAATTGCGGGAGTTGTCGTCGATCGATTTCGACCAGCTGTAGGCGGCGTTAAACTGCAATCCTTTGGCGAAACGCTTCTGCGCCGTGACCCAAAGCGCGTTATAGGACGAGTTTCCGTCGCTTTCATAAACGCTGATGTTGGAGAGCGGTACGCCCGGATCGATCGGGCTGCTTGCCGAAAGAGCCGGATAGGGGCGGACTCCGTTGACGAACTGGTTATAGTTTCGTGCGATATTCAGATCGGTGCCTTTGCTGCCCACGTAACGGGCCGACACCATAAAGTCGCTGGCGAGCTGATGCTCGATTCCGAAGTTCCATTGGGAAACATAGGCGTCCTTGTAGTTGTGCGCGACCGAAAACGGGGACACACTGCCCTTGGCGAGTGAATAGGCATTCAGCAGCGTCAATCCGGCAGCCGTGGACGAGAGGGGGATCGCATAGGGCGGGTTATTCACCAGATTGGTGACCAAGCTAAAGCCGGGCTGATCGACCATAATCGCGTAGGCTCCCCGAATAACGGTCCTGCCGGTTCCAAAAGGATCTAACGCAAAGCCGACGCGCGGCTCGAAGTTCAGCGCGCTTTGATTATAAACCGAACCCGGCCCTCCACCGGATCCAACGTGCTGCAGCGTAACCGTGGTGGGATCGAACACCACATACCGGCCGCCCGCCTCGGTGGGCGTCGAGTTCCACTCGTAGCGGACACCCAGCGTAAATGTAAGCCTGCGCGCGGCCCTCCAGGAATCCATCACGAAGAGGCCGAGCGCGTTCTCATACGACCGGTTGGACCGGTTGGAAGTTGTCGTTGAAAAAGCGCTGGCCTGGTCGGCCAGAAACGCGTTGATGGTGGGGAACGTGAACGATCCGGGCGAGGTCGAAATATTATTGCTGTTCTGGCGGCGCTCTTCCCCGCCCATTTTAATGGTGTGATTTCCGCGGGTCCAGCTCAGGGTATCGGACAGGACAGCGGTGAGATCGCCGCGCGCGGAAATGGCGCTGCTGCCAAAAGTGAACGGGGCGCCCTGGACCGTGATCTGGGGAAGTCCGATCGGAGTGGTGACGCCATCGTTGATGCCGAAACTCACTGGATTGGCCAGGAGGTCGGGGTTGAATACGATGTGAATGCGGTTAGCGCCGAGGCGGGCTTCATTGACCAGCGTCGGACCGATGACCCAGGTTTCGTTCACGCTGATCAACTGGCGCCGGCCGCCTCTCTGATCGCCCTCGTTGGGGAAACTGTTCCCGTCGGTGCCGGGCGGCTCGTGCCGGAAGTCCTGCTGGATCGCGTAATAGACGTTGAGCCGGTGCGCTTCGGTGAGAATCTGGCTGAAGTTGGCCGTGCCCTGGGATATGTTCACGGGCGACGACGGCGAGAAGGTGTACTGGTTAGAACCGGAGTTCGGCGCCGGAATCAGGGGCAGCAGAGCCCTGATAGCCGCGTCGCTGGAGGCCTGCGCCTGGGCGAACTGCGCTGTGGTCAGGGTAGTGGTGGGGCTTGGCACTGCCTGGCGCTGGCGCAACCCCTCATAGCTGAGATAGGCGAATGTCCTGTCCTTCTTTATAGCGCCGCCGCCATCTCCGCCGAACTGGTTACGAATGAACTGAGCCTGCGGACTGGGGATCAGACCAGCCGCACTGGTGGTGTTGGTGGGGTTGCCGAAATTACGCGCGTCCAGATCGTTGTTCCGGATAAATTCGTATGCTTCGCCATGCCAGGCATTCACTCCGGGGCGGGTCGCCACGTTCACGATCGAACCGGAGTTCCGTCCGTATTCGGCACTGAAGGTGGAATTGTCGATTTTGAATTCGTCGACCGTGTTGATAGTGGGCTGGAACGTGACCTGCTGGTTGTTCGGATCATTCATATTGATTCCGTTGACCATGAAATTGACAGTGTCTTCCCGGGCGCCCGCCGAGTTGAATGAGAATGTGCCCTGCCCGCGCAGCGGGACCGTTAGATTGCCGGTGGCCGGCCCGGTGACGGTTCCCGTAGTCAGTTGGGCCAGATCCACGAAGTGGCGGCCATTCAGCGGGATCTCCTGGACCGCACGTTCATTGACAACCGAGCCCAGAGAGACCGTGCTGGTATCTACCAGGGGCGCACCCGCCTGGACTTCAACAACCTGCATGGATGACGCCACGGCCAGCGCAAAGTCCTGCGTGACCGTTGAGCCCACTTCGACCATCAGGCCCTTCGCTTCTGTTACAGCGAGACCGGGCGCTTTGACCTCGACGCTATAGGTTCCAACCGGCAGCGAAGGTACATAGTAAACGCCGGTCGAATCCGTAGTCTGCACTCGCGCGACTCCGTGAGCCGGATCCTTTACGGTCACGGTCGCATTGGGAACTGCCGCACCCGAGGCGTCGGTAACGGTTCCCTGAATAGCGCCGGTGGATTGTCCGAACGCAGAAGCTGTAAGGATTAGAAAAAGACTCGCAGCGCCAACGAGCCTGAAGGATCGGAAACGCGATTGAATTGACATCTACTGACTCCCTTCGAGAACTGAGATTCAGACGACGTAGTCAGTTGAGAAACATATATTTTTAGTGCAAAGACATGCCTCGGGAAAATCGAGCTCCCAGGGCAGCGAATCCAACCCGGATTGTCTTCTTGTAGCAGATGCCTGGAATAAAGTCAATTGACGTGACGAGGCCTCATGTTGGATTACGGGATCTGCTCGACCCGCCGCGCTTCGGAAGAAAACCAGTTAATCCAGAGCTTGCAGTTAATCCCGAGCTTGCAGTTAATCCCGAGCTTGTGGCCTACTTTTGGGCTTTAGCCGCTGCTTCCCTCAGCCTCCTGCTTGCGCGCGCCCCGCATCACATCGCCGAGCGCGTAATTGCCTTCGTGCCAAGCATACTCTCCGCCGCACATCCCGAAACATCCGGCGAATAGGCGGAGTACCCGGTCGCGGTTGGCTCGATGACTAGCGTCTCGCGCTCATTTCAATCTGCCTTCTTGAGTATAACGTTGCGTCCCCGATGGGCCGCGGTGTTAGTCGCGTTCGTCACTGGGAACAGGCGCGGGCGCGGCCTGCTGGAGATTTACTTGATGACCAGGAATCCGGTTTCAACACACTCGTCGGCAATGCGGTTCCACATGACACGCGCCTGGCCGGTGTCGACGTCATGCCGGAACTGGACCACCTGGCCGGTGTGCAGGGCCGGGTAGTCATGCACGGCGCGAAACCCGCTCTGGCTGTAGTCGAGAAGACGGCCAGTGACTTCCTGGTGCCCAGGATCGCTGAAGGAGAGCTTCAGAGCGCCTTTGCCGCAGTAGCGCCGTTCGGCGCGGCGATCGGAGTCGCTGATAACAGATCGGGATGGCCCACCGGATTTAGGAAGCATAGGATTGCCGCACGGCCTCCCGTCCGTAAAGTTTCAGCTTTCGGCTAAGAGTACGCCGCGAGATGCCCAGTAGCTCGGCGGCCCGCTGCTGGTGTCCATTAGTCTGCGCCAGAACCTTCAGGATCGTGTTCTTTTCCATGCCGTCGAGATTGGGCGACGTCGAGGGAGGAGCGCCATTCGACCCCCCGAACTCCCTTTCGACATTTACTTGCCCGAGCATCATGTCATCAGGCCGGATTTCGAGATCGCGCGACAGGACAGCCGCCTTCGTGACTATGTTGCGAAGTTCGCGGACGTTTCCCGGCCAGGCGTAACGCCGCATGGTCTGAAGAGCATCACCGGAAAAGAAGGAGCGCGGGTTGGACTGCTTCAGGAAATGCTCGGCCAGCGGAATAATATCGTCGGACCGTTCGCGCAAGGGCGGAACACGCAGGCAGATCTGTCCGAGCCGGTGATACAGGTCGCTCCGAAACTCCCCAGTTCGCACCATGCGCTCCAGATCCTGATTGGTGGCCGCTACCACGCGGACGTCGACCGAGACTTTGCGAACGCCGCCCAAGCGATAATAGGCGACACCGTCCAGAACCCGCAGCAGCTTGACCTGCATGCGCGGCTCTAACTCGCCCACCTCGTCCAGGAAGAGCGTGCCCTGATGCGCCAACTCAAACAGGCCTGGTTTGGCCGAATCCGCGCCGCTGAAGGCGCCTTTCTCGTAGCCGAACAGCTCGCTTTCCACCAGATGTTCCGGCAGGGCCGCGCAACTGACATCCACCCAAGGTTTCGCGCAGCGCAAGGAGTAGTGATGAACGGCACGGGCGATCAGTTCCTTACCGCAGCCGCTTTCGCCGGTAATGAGAACCGCCGCGTTAGTTTGGGCGATGCGTTCGGCCAACTCGAGCAATTGGCGCATAGCCGCGCTCGTGACGACCGCCGGCATTCCCAGGTAGGTCTTGATTTGGGGACCCATTGATGCTTAAGTCGCTTTTCGGCTGTTTTAGGCGGGATCACTATAGTACTTCGGTAGCAGTACGATAAGGCGATCTACCGATTCGCGCGCCCAAAGGTCATGTTGTTAGTGGGACAGCCTGTCTCAGAACCTGGCCGCTCCCCGACATTTTGTCGCTTTTTTCCTATCGATTCGCTCGATTGCTGCCGATGAATCAAACAGATAGCGAGGAAAATACTTGGCAGAGCATCTGCATTGCACTGGTTCTCGTGCTTGTGCCGGCTACTAGGAAACGAATGTCGATTTTCGCCAGAATATACGTCGCTCTGGTGGTCATCATCGGTTTGTGCGTCACTATCAGCGAGTTAAGCCGCTGGGAATCGCAGGATTTGGCGCGCTTCTTCTGCTATCTGGTCTTGTCGATTCTCGCGTCGCGTCTCAAGGTTGTACTGCCGGCGATCACGGGCACGCTTTCAGTCCTGTTCATTTTCATCCTGTTCGGGATCGTCGAATTGAGCTTGCCGGAAGCGTTGTTCATGGGCTGCACCGCGACCCTCATTCAATGTTTCTGGCATAACCGCAAGCGGCCCAAGACGCATCAGGTGCTGTTCAACCTGGGCTCGATGGCGATCGCGATCGCCTGCACCAGCTACGCCTATCATTCGAGGATCATGCACCAGGGACACCTGGATGCCGCGCTGACTCTATTGGTGACGGCCACTGTGTTCTTTGCGATGAACACATTTCCAGTTGCCGCCGCCATCGCGCTTACGGAACGCAAGTCGCTTCGCCAGGTTTGGCAGGAGTGCTATTTCTGGTCGTTCCCTTATTACCTGCTGGGCGCGGGCATCGCCGGAGCAGCCAGCGCCATCAATCGCCATTTCGGCTGGCAAACCGCCCTGTTAGCCGTCCCGGTGGTTTATCTGATTTATCGTTCCTACTACTTGTACCTGGGGCGAATGGAAGACGAGAAAAAGCACGCCGAGGAGATGGCCGCGCTGCACTTGAGAACAATTGAAGCGCTGGCGCTCGCGATCGAAGCCAAGGATCACACCACGCATGATCATCTGCAGAGGGTGCAGGTCTACGCCATCGAAGTGGCCAAAGAACTGGGAGTGGATCATGACCAGTTGGAAGCGCTGCGCGCGGCCGCGCTGTTGCATGACATCGGAAAGCTGGCTGTTCCCGAACACATCATCTCGAAGCCGGGAAAGCTGACCCGCGAAGAGTTCGAGAAGATGAAGATTCACCCCGTGGTGGGAGCCGAGATTCTGGAGCGCGTGCGTTTCCCTTACCCGGTAACGCCGATCGTGCGCTCGCACCATGAAAAATGGAACGGCTCAGGATATCCGGATGGGCTGAAGGCGGAAGAGATCCCCATCGGTGCACGGATTCTGGCAACGGTGGACTGTCTCGATGCGCTGGCTTCGGACCGCCAGTATCGCCGCGCACTGCCGCTGGATGAAGCCATGCAGAAGGTGGTTTCAGAATCGGGAATCAGTTTCGATCCACGGGTGGTCGACATCCTGCACCGGCGCTACGTGGAGCTGGAAGCCATGGCGCAGGCGCAGCAGGTAGAGAAAGCCAAGCTCTCCACGCACGTCAAGATCGAGCGCGGCCTGGCGCCGGCGGCCGGTTTTGAGAACAGCAAGCGCTCCGCCATCACGCCCAATCCGGACCATGCGGTGGATTTCCTTTCCTCCATCGCGGCGGCGCGGCAAGAAGTCCAGAACCTTTTCGAGCTGGCGCAGGATCTCGGAAATTCGCTGAGCTTGAACGAGACACTGTCGTTGCTGGCGATCAGGCTCAAGCGCATGATCCCTTACGATTCGCTGGCCATCTATGTGATGCGGGACGGGAAGCTCAAGGCTGAATACGTAAACGGTGAAAACTTCCGGCTGTTCTCAGCGCTGGAGATACCGCTGGGACAGGGCCTGTCCGGATGGGTGGCGGAGAACCGCAAACCGATCATCAACGGCAATCCATCGGTGGAGCCCGGCTATCTGAACGACGAAACCAAATTCACCACCATGCGAAGCGCATTGGCTGTGCCGCTGGTGGGCCTGAATGGCACCGTCAGCGTTTTGACGCTCTATCACAGCGAGCGCGACGCTTTCAGCAAGGATCACCTGCGCATCCTGCTGGCTATCGTTCCCAAGGTCGCTTTGTCGATTGAAAACGCGCTCAAGTATCAACAGGCCGAGAGTTCGGCAGCCACCGACTACATGACGGGATTGCCGAACGCGCGCTCTCTCTTCTTGCATCTGGATGGGGAGCTGGCGCGTTGCCGGCGCCTGGATTCACCGCTGGTGGTTCTGGTCTGCGACATGAACGGCTTCAAGCAGGTGAATGACCGCTACGGACACCTGGAAGGCAACAAAGTTCTGCATAGCGTCGCGGTTAAGCTGAAGGAAAGCTGCCGCGAGTATGACTATGTGGCTCGAATGGGCGGCGACGAATTTGTACTGGTGCTGCCCGGGTTGCAGTTAGACCAGGTCACGGACACCATCCAGCGCCTGAGAGCGATCACGGCCGAGGCAGGGCGCGAGGTGTGCGGGACTGATTCGCTATCGCTCAGCGTCGGGCATGCGCTCTTCCCGGAAGATGGCACGGACGCCGACCAGTTGCTCAGCGAAGCGGACCGTCGCATGTACATGGCTAAGCAAAAAGAAAAGATGAGCATCGTGAGTGCGCGCGGCATGGATTTCGAGCCGATCGCCTCGTTGTAGGTTCCCAACATGCTGCTCTCGATGCTGCTCCGCCAAGCGCGACGAATCCTGCTTACTGCGCTGGTAGGCGGGCTGCTAGGCGCGACATTGGTCCGCTTGGGGCCCGGTTTTGGAGTAGACGAGCGGGAGTTCGACGCACGGCTCAACGCCCAAAGCCAGCAGGCCATTCGCGCCGAGCGCGCCCGAGACAACAACATCGCGCTGTTCTATGTGCGCTATCTATCCGGCCTGGTGCATGGCGACTTGGGTTTCTCGCGGTCGCTCAACCGGCCGGTTTCTGAACTGCTGAAGGAGCGGCTCCCGCTGACCCTGGGCTCTCTGGCTTACGGCGTTCTGGGCGGCATGTCGATCGGCCTGGTTCTCGCGCTGGCTTCGGTGTGGTGGCAAGCGCCGGGGTCGGATCTGGTGCCCGCCATACTGAGCGGTCTCTCGCTGGCGTTACCAGCGGCGCTGATCGCGCTGGTTTTCCTATGGATGGGCGCGGGCGGCCGCTGGGCCATCGCCCTGGTGGTGTTTCCGCACGTCTATCGTTACGCCAAGAATCTGCTGGTGGCGGCCTCCCATGCGCCCCATGTATTGGCGGCCGAGGCCAAAGGATTAAGACCTGCCAGGGTGCTCTTCGCGCATGTCTTCACACCCGCTGCTCCGCAACTGGCGGCGCTGGCGGGAATCTCGGTGAGTCTGGCATTTGGCGCGTCGATTCCGATCGAGGTGATCTGCGACACTCCGGGCGTCGGTCAACTGGCGTGGAAAGCGGCGCTTGATCGCGACCTGCCTTTGTTAGTCAACATCACGGTGCTGGTCACGTTAATGACGCTGGTGGTGAACGCCTGTGCCGATGTAGCGCTGGCACGGTGGAGGCCGGCGTCATGACACGCGCGCAGAAGCTGGCAATTGTGGTGCTGGGCATCGTGACATTGGCATCGCTCGCGGCTGGTTATCTGGCGCCGTCGTCCTATTCCGAACAGTATCGCGACTCAATCAGCGTTGCGCCTTCGGCGCGCTTTTTACTCGGAACCGACGAACTGGGCCGGGACCGTTTTGCCCGGCTGCTCTACGGCACGCGTATTTCATTGCTGCTCGCACCCGCGGCGGCATTTCTATCCACGCTGATCGCCGCACTGATCGGGGGCACAGCAGGGTATCTGGGCGGGCGGTGGGAGCGAGCGGTAACGGCTGGAATCGACCTGTTTCTCTCGCTGCCGTGGCTGTTTCTCTTGCTCACGGTACGGGCGCTGCTGCCGCTGAATACCTCGCCGGTCACCTCGGTGATGATCACCTTCCTGCTGCTCGGATGTCTGGGCTGGGCGATGCCGGCCAGAATTATCCGCGCGGGAACCCGCACCCTGGTCGATTCCGATTACCTGGTTCAAGCCCGGGCTGGCGGCATCTCACCGCTGCGTTTGTTCTGGCGGCATTTGCTGCCGAATCTTCGTCCTATTCTTCTGGCGCAATTCTGGGTGTCGATTCCGGTGTTCATTCTGAGCGAGGCAAATCTTGGATTGCTGGGATTGGGCGTCTCCGAACCCCTGCCATCCTGGGGCGCGATGCTGCGCGAACTCGAAAATTACACGACCGTGCTTCAGAATCCGTGGATGTTGGCGCCGGCCGCATTGCTGGTAGCCGTGGTGTGTTGCCTACAGCTGCTGCTTCGGACCGAGGACCGCATTCCATGTTGAGATACACTCTGGTCGTCCTGCTTGCACTCGCCACGATGTTTGGCGGCGAGCTGCGTTTCGCGCTGCGCATCGAACCCAAGACTTTCAACCCCCTGCTGGTGGACGACGAGGCTTCCGAAACCATCCGCTATCTGACCGGCGGGGTTCTCATCCGCCTGAACCGCTATACGCAGGAGCTCGAAGGCGAGCTTGCGCCCAAATGGAAGGTTTCCGAAAACGGCCGCCGGATCGATTTCGAACTGCGGCCGAATGTGCTTTTTTCCGACGGAACGCCGTTCACCTGCGAAGACGTCACCTACACGGTGCGGCAGCTAATGGACCCGGCCTTACACTCGCCCACGGGCGACGCATTTCGCTCGTCCCCAGGAGCGGTGGAAGCCAGTTGCGGTAGCTCGAACTCGGCGATGGTGCGCTTCCCTGGCCCGGTGGCCGCGCTGGCGGCGCAATTCGATCAAGTCGCGATCTTGTCTTCCAGGTCGCCCAAGAAAGAATGGGCGGTTTTGGGCCCATTCGCCGTGGGTGAATACAAGCCCGGCTCGCACGTGCTGCTCCGCCGGAATCCGAACTACTGGAAGCGCGACGCCGACGGCCGGCGCCTGCCCTATCTCGACTCCATCGGGCTCGACATCCAACAGAATCGCGAACTCGAGCTGCTGCGCTTCCGGCGTGGAGAGCTCGACATCGTGAACAAACTGGATGCGGAGATGTATGACAGGCTGGCATCGGAAACGCCACGAATGGTGGTGGATGCGGGCCCATCGCTTGATTGGGAAGTAGTTTTCTTCAATCAGGTGGCTACTTCGCCGCTGCCCGATTACAAGCGGCGCTGGTTCCGATCAGACGAATTTCGCCGGGCGATTTCTGAAGCCATCAATCGTGATGACATCGTCCGCGTGGTTTACCGGGGGCATGCCAAGGCGGCGGTCGGACCAGTGTCGGTCTCGAATCATTTCTGGATCAATTCCGCTTTGAAACCGATTGTGTATTCGATGCCCGCGGCGTTGGAGCGCCTCGAACGTGATGGCTTCCGGCGCACGGGCGACGCCTTATTCGACCGCGAGGGTCACAAGGTGGAATTCTCGATGATCACCAATGCCGGCAATAAGAACCACGAACGCATGCTGGCTTTGATCCAGCAGGATCTGGCAAAGCTGGGCGTCCAACTCAATGTTGTTACGCTCGACTTCCCTTCCCTGATTGAGCGCATCAGCCGCAGCTTCAACTATGAGTCAGTGCTGATGGCGTTTACCAATGTCGATCTGGATCCCAACGCACAGATGAACATCTGGCTGAGTTCCGCGGCCAATCATCAGTGGAATCCGAACCAGAGGGCTCCCGAAACACCCTGGGAGGCGGTGATCGACAGGCTCATGCAGTCTCAGACGGCGGCGCAAGATCCGGCCAAGCGCAAAGTATTTTTCGACAAGGTGCAGCAGATCGCGCGGGAAGAAACACCCTTTATATTTCTGGTCAACCCCAACGCTCTGTCGGCTATTTCGCCCAACGTAAAGAACGTTTCGCCGGCTATGCTGCGGCCCCAGATTTATTGGAACGCGGAGCGCTTGTCGGTGACGGGTGGTTTGGTCAGTCAGCGATGAGCCTACTTCTCCAAGCGCGCTTCTCTGTCGATTATCCAAACAAGCCGGCAGTTCTGCGCGATGTCGAGCTGGAAATGGGCGAGGGCGAAATTCTGGGCCTGGTTGGCGAGAGCGGGTCCGGGAAGAGCACCATCGCGCTCGCGCTATTGCGGCTCCTGGATCATAAAGGCGGCGTGGTTACCGGCGAAGTTCTATTTGACGGGCGAGATCTACTGCAATTGAGGGCACGCGAGATGCGTCACATTCGCGGCCGCGAAATCGCGCTGGTGCTGCAAAGCCCGATCGCTTCGCTCAATCCGGCGCTGCGGATCGGAACACAGATCGCTGAAGCATGGCGGGCGCACAATCCCGAGGCAAAGCTGTGGAAGGAACGGGCGCTGGAGTTGTTCGACCTGGTGAGTCTTCCGGCTGAGGAAGGATTTCTGGACCGTTATCCGCGGCAGCTCAGCGTCGGGCAGGCGCAGCGCGTTTTGATCGCCATGGCGATTTTGCACCGGCCCCGCTTGTTGATCGCCGATGAATCCACCAGTGCGCTGGATGCTATCACGCAATCCGAGATTCTGGCGCTGTTCCGGCGTCTGAACCGAGAGCTAAACATGGCCATGCTGTTCATCTCGCACGACCTGCTGTCGGTGGCCTCGCTGTGCCAGCGAATCGCAATTCTGCAGAACGGCCGGATCATCGAATCTGGGTCGACTGAGCAGATGTTCCGCGAGCCTCGCACGGAGGACACTCGCGCGCTGCTGCAAGCGGTGCTGCGGAATTCAGTAGCGGCGGCGGAGCTGGTTGCGGAAGTGGAACCACGTTAGGCGGGAAACCGCTTGCTAAACGCGCGCGGCTCGGAAACCAAGGCAGGCTTACTGCACTGAAAAAGCCAGCAGCACATTGCCTGGCGTGCCACACGCGCCGAAGATATATCCTGACCCGACAAACAGCGTCCCTCCGGCAATCACCGGCCCGGCTTGGCCCATGGAGCCGCCCTTAGCGATGATGCCATTCACGGTCTTGAACTCCTCCAGCATGTTGAATTGCCAGAGACGGTCCCCGTTGCTGGTTAGAAAAGCGCGCAAAAGCCCATCGTAGCCGCCGCCGAAAACGACGCCGGGAATCACGGTCAAGGCCGCGCCGATCCCGAGCCTCGGTCCCGCGGCTTTGATGGGCGCGAGCCATTTTCGTTCGCCAGTAGCGAGGTCGATCGCAGCCACGCCTGCGCTGCTCACTCCGAAATAGGCATAATGGTCGTCCGCGGCGCCACCGAATGTAATCTCGCCGAGGGCCAACTTCTCGGGTAATTGCACCTTCCAAACGACCGCTCCATTGCGGTCCGGATCATGCCCCCAGACGATGCCGCTTTTCTGCCCGGCCACCAGTACGCGGTGTCCATTGGGTAGCGTTCGCAGGATGGGTGAAGCGCCGAAGTCATAATCAGGCCCGATATCTTCGGGACAGTTTTCGGTCTTACCGAAGACGCCGCCGCAGACCAGCCACGCGTCTTTCGGAGTATCTTGTATGAACCAGCGAACCTTGCCAGTGTCGAGATCGAGGCCCAGGACGGCGTCGGTTCTATCCTGCGCAGGCTGCGTATAGCTATTGCCCGTGCCGACGTAGAGCGCGCGCTGTTTGGGGTCGATGGTCGGCGTGTTCCAGACGGCGCCTCCGGAAGGCGTCCAGAGTTGAGTACCCGCCGAGTTCTTCTTGGTCGGTTTAGGCGAGTCGGGGATCACGTACGTTTTCCAAAGCTGCCGTCCGGTGTTCGCATCCAGCGCGACCACGCTGCCGCGAAAGGTGCGGCAGGGATAGTTCAGGCTCACGCCCGTCAACTCCTCGCGCGATGCAACAGGAACGTAGAGACGTCCCTCATATAGCGCGGGCGCGCCGGTGATTCCAGCCAAGCCGTGCTCGTCCACTTGGGTTTTCCAGAGCAGCCGCCCGGTCATCGCGTCGAGGCCGTAGACATTGGCCCGCACGTCGCCGAAGTAGGCCGCGAACCTGGCAGGATTCTGTCCTCTTACTTCGCCGAGACTGATGGCGTTGCGCACACCCGATCGCGCTTGAAAAGACCAGTAGACGCAACCGGTAGCTGCGTCGAGCGCGTAAACATAGCCGTTGTTGAGACCCACGAAAACGCGCCCCGCGGCCACAGCCGGCTGACCATGCACGGCAGTCGCGCCTGGAAAACCGAAGGCCCATTTCAGTTTTAATCGAGGCACTTGATCGGCGGTGAGACCGGCAGCCTTGGCGGGCTGAAAGCGGCCGTTGGTGCTGTCTACGCCCCATCCGTTCCAGGCCGGCGTGGCCGACAAGCTGGTGATCGTAGGATTGCTCGTGCAAACGTTCGGCATTGCGCTGGCGTCGCCGACAGTGGAGCCCATGAAATTTCGGCCGCTAAGATATTCGCCGATGGAGCGCCGGTCGGCATCAGAGATCTGGCGTGCAGGAGCGTGCGCGTCACCTTTGTTGAGCCCGTCGTAGATTGCCTCCGGCGTCATCCGGCGGAGCGCGGTGGAATCGGGCGTTCCCTGGCCATGGGTCTCGGAATGACACGATGTGCAGCTTTGATCGAAGAGGCGAGCCGCTTGCGGGGATTGCGCTTGTACGGAAACCAAAAACAGCGAGAGCGCAGCCGAGAGCTGTTTCATCGTGGAAAGCATGTTCAATATAATATCCGCTCCCTCTGGTCGCGGCTCAGTAGTGGTCGCGGGTCGGTAACGTTCGCGGGTCGGTAGTGTCGCGGGTCAGTAACGGTCGCTACCGCTCGTCGGCCTCGGTCGCCTCGACCAAGCGGTCCACGGCCATCGTATAGATCGCCGTCTTGCCATCCCGGTCGCTCTGAAAAAAGATGCGCTGGCTATTGGGAGAAAACATCGGCGCGGTGATGCGCGGGTCGCTGGCGCGGTGTTCGCACAAGGTCAACTCTCGCTTGACCGAGCGGACCAGCAGGAGCACATAGGGGGAAGCCTTGCTGCCGCTGGCGCCGATAAACACGCTGGAATCGCCGTTGCGGTTGAAGGCGACAAACTGGCTGGTGTTGGCGATCAACTTGTCCTCATTCGTATCGGGCGTACACTCGCGAACGTTATTCAACTGTTTCGGGGTCGGCGGGAAATTCAAATACAGGACCGTTCGACCGTCGGCCGACCACAGCGCCGGACCCAGGCCGCCGGGCGCCAGGCGCAGCTTTCGATTTTGCGCTCCATCGAAATTCACCAGCCACAGCTCGTCCGGCCCACGCCGATACAGCATGCCAGAGCGCTTGGGGCGCGGCATCGGATCGGAAATCGGATCGCTCGCCTCAGCCAGCGTAGTGGCAGTCCCAGGGCGCATCGCGATCAGCCGCAGCCGGCTGCTCCCGGGCTTTTGCTCGATGAGGGCGGCGTATAGACCATCTTCAGATAGGCTGAAGCCGTGGCCCAGCTCGAACCCTTCCTCAATCCGATAAACTTCGCGCCCGCGCAGAGTGCCGAGATTCGTAAGGAAGAGGGAACGCCCGTCCAGGTAGCAGATGCTACGCTCGTCTGCTAGCGCCAGTGAATCACTCACCAGATCGCTCGCTTCGGTGAGCGACCTCGATTGGCCACTCTTCAGGTCCATTCGATAAGCCTGCATGGTTCCCGAGCGGTCGCTCGAATAGATTAGAAAACTACCATTGTGCGGGAACGCCCGCCCGTAGTAGGACGGAAGGCGGCTCTCATGGGCCGGATCGGTCAAACGAAATACGTCGAACTCAGTGGCGGCATCCTTATAGCGCTTGATCTCGGAAGGAACAAGCTGGCCCTTCTCGGCGAGACAAAATCGCGCGCTCGCAAGAGACCAGAAGAATGCCCGGCGACTGGAAGCCAAAGCGGCTACCGATGGCTGGTCTGATAATGTTCTTTGAGCAGGTCCAAACCGAAATCGCCGTCAAAATCGCGCCAAACCGAATGGATGTGATTGGCGTGATCCTGGGTGTCGTCGAACTCCACGAGGAATGTCGGAGACTGGATGCGATAATAATGCCCCTGGCCCCGCTCCTCTCCACCTGCCCAGGCGAAGAACAGGTTGCTGCCGGCCTTCTTGATCTGATCTTCGCGGCTCTGCGCGACCTGCTCCGGCATGTTATTGCAGTATTCGTCGAGCAAGGTCTGGAGCGTCTCGCGCTGCTGCGCGGTCAGCTTGGACACGGAAATTCCGTTGGGCTGGCCGTTAAGAGCTGCCTTGCGCGATGCTTCCGTCAGAATGTCCTTGGGCGCTTCCTTGGCGACGATGGCCGTCTTCTGCTGCTCTGGCGTCAAGGATTGAACCAGCGTACGGGCCAGGTCATCTTCGCGGGCGAGAATGCGCACGCCTTTGCGCGGGCCATCCTTCACCTCTTCCGGATTCGAGCCGAAGAAGCTGGGCGCACCCTGCACCTTGCCGTTGACGACCGTGAAATTTTGAGAGACGTGATGCCCCTCTATGCGATATCCCCAGGCGCCGGTCTCCGATGGGTCGCCGAAGACGGTGAAGAAATAGCCTTCCGGATCGCGCTGCGGTCCTTTGCCATTCTCCATCATCTTCAAAACCTGGTCCAAGCTCATGATGGTCGACGCCTTGATATAGCCTCGCTGGCTGAGCCCGGCGGCCAGTAGCGCGTGGGCGAGCTGTTTCTGCTCGGCGGTCATGTCGCGCAGCGGAAGACCCTTGCGCGGTTTCGGGATGTAATGCCAGTCGAACCGCTCGTCATCCTGAAATTGGAAGGTTGCCTGCGCGCGCTGATCCGCGTTGAGCGACGCCAGAAAAGCCTTGGCCGCGTCCGACATGATAGACGCGGAGTGGATGCGAGTATAAGCGGAAGTGAGGAGAACGATCCCAACTCCGATGGCGGCAAGCCGTAACCCAATATTCTTCACAGTGAATCTCCTTTGCGAAGCCACTTTCGGCCGGAGTGTTTCCGGTGTACTAACTAGCTTATCTCAGAACGGTGCGCACCTCCACACTGGTAGTGCGCTAAATCGTGTTTGAAGCGAAAAAGCCGGTATCCGTAATTCTTTTTACCTACTTGCTGTATACTTCAGAACACACCATGGAAGTATACAGGAGCGAGACGCGAGCGGTGGTAAAACGCTTCCTTACCCACCGGCTCAGCTTCCCTGACTGTATTGCTGCCCTAGATGCCGCGCTCGCTGATCTCATCCCTAGACTGACTAGCGACCAACTCGCCCCTCTTCGCGCTCTGATGCTGACCAACAACGCAATTGTGATGAAGGAAATGGAAAGGCGCGGACCACCGACCGAGAAGTCAGAGTAGCCACTAATTAGGATGAGAAGGCGTCCTTGGCTTCCAGAGCATCCAACAAATCACTCACGGTTTCGGCTTCGAGCAGCGCCACGTCTGGCTCAAGCCCGAACTCGCTGGTAATCGTTGTCAGAATCTGTACGTCGGCGATGGAGGACCAGCCCGCGACGGTCTCGCGGCTGTCAGATTCCTGTAACGATCCACGCGGCATCTGCAGAATCTCTTCCAGGGCAGCCTTGAATCCGGATCGCGTCATATGTCTTTTCGAACGGCGTGAGCGGCTCGTTCCAGGTATTCCACCAGCAAGTTTTCGGGAGTCACCACCCAGGCAATTCTGCGGCCACCAAATGCCTGGGCCGGCAGCGGCACTCGGACCAGGTTTGCTCCGGCGGCTTGGCTGTGCTTGATTTGCTCTTGCAAATCGTCCACTTCGTAGCAGACGTGGTGCAACCCGCCACCCGCTTCGGCAAACTTGCGGATGGGCGATCGCGGGCCCACCGGCTCCACTAATTCGATGGTAGATTCGGTGGGGAGATTGGCCGGCAGAAAGGTCACCTTCACAAATTGCAGCGGATCGTGAATCACTTGGCCGTCCCACCGGAGGCGCAAAGACTTCGCAAATTGCGGAGCGCTGCCGGAAATGGATGCCACGACGTATCCGACATGGTGCAAGCGCGATTCGGGCACGCTCAGTCCGCCCCCGCCATCACCGCTGGAGCGCTCACGTTGCGAATATGCATGGCCGTTGCCGCCGGACTCTCGGGAACCGCGATTTTGTAGCGGATTTCCTCGGTGGTCTCACTGGTCTTCGAGAATCCGAGCTTGGTGTACAGATCGGCCACCAAGTTGTTCTTGCCGGTCGGGCGGTAAATACCCGTGATTTTGCGCACTCCCAACGACGCCGCCGCTTCCAGCATGCGGTCGAACATAAAACGCTCCATTTGCCGACCAAGCACGCGGCAACTCATGAGCCAAGTGTCAATCTCCCACTCATCGGGTTCCCAATCATCGGGGCCGCTGGCCACGCAAAATATCAAGCCAATCAGGCCGTAAGCGCCCATGCGGTCCGATAGCTGGAACGCCCCTGTCCACGACCGGGGACGCTGGGCCAGTTGCCGGACCTGCGCCTCGGTATAGCGGCGCGTTGTCAAGTTGAACTGATTGGTCTTGTTGACGAGCTGCGTCACGCGCGGCAGGTTTGCGTCGGACACCGGAACCATCGACGCCTCCAGTTGCAGTTGTATCAAAAACTCGTCTAGCGACTGCGAAGTGGAACGCAGCATCTCGCGCTGGGCTTCGCTGCGATATTGTTCGGCGCGCGCCAGGTCCTCCTTGGAGAGCGAAAGGGTGAAGAAATACATGGCGCGGTCCAGATCGCGCACCCAATTCACCACCGACGATCCTACTTCCGGCACTGTCACCTGCGGAAGTTGCGAGCGCACCCACTCACGCTCCATCGGATTATCATCCAGGAACACAAAGCTGTCCAGACCGAGCGACAGCTTCTCGGCGATTTCGCGCAAGTTCTGAGCCTTGTCGTTCCAGTTGGCTTGAAAAGCAGCGAAATCTTCCAAGCGAAGCAGCATGTGTTCGCGCTTTTCGAACGGCAACCGTGCATCGTCGGGATTGTTCTTGGAGCACACCGCCAGCAGGATGCCGCGCGATCTCAAGTCCCGCATGTATTCCTGCAGCCGCTGGTGAGCCTCGCCGGCCGCGGAGCCAGGACCGATTTGAATCCCTTCCAGCCCGTCTTCGCCGATAATTCCCTTCCACAGCGTGTTATCCAGATCCACCACCAGAACTTTGCGAGTCAACCCCAATACTGCGCGCAAGTGCGCCTGCTGCATCTCGGCCAGAGCCGGAAGCGCGTCGGTTCCCGGATGTTGTTTGAAACTGTGCCACAGCGTTGCGTCCTCCCAGCGATCCAAGCCCGTCTGGCGTTGAATAGCCGGAGTATCCAGGATCGACACGTGTGAAGGCGCCTCGCGTTGCATCGCCAGGTTGATAGCTAGGATCATGCGCGATCGCCCACCGGCCAGCGAGCCCGCCAGATAACCGTAAGCCTCCGCAGCCGGAAAATCGTAGGCATGCTGGACCACGTGGCAGCCAAATTGATCGGAGAGGCGTTGCCACAGCAGCTTGTTCTCCTCCGCCACGCGGTCGACGGCAGCTTCTTCATCGCTGGTCATCGGCGGGAGATGAAGATCGCGCCAGTGCGTCACCAGGAACACCAGGTCCGGACGGAACTTCGCCAAGCCGCTGTCGGGATCAAGGACTTCTTGTTGCACCGCGCCATAAAGTCCCTGATAGAACGCGGCGTGGATGCGGTCTCGCAAGCAAAGCGCCTTGAGGACCGGGATCAGAAGGCTGGTGGTGCTGGTGCCCAGCACGGCGACACGCGCTTTTCTTAGCGGCCAGCCTGATTCACCCCAGCCGGATTCGCCAGCGATCTCCTCGACCAGCTTTTCCGCTCTCGGGAAAAAGGCGTACCGCACCGGCTGCGCAAGGGCTAACTGGATCTGTCGGGCTGCGTCCAACCGGCGTCCTCCCACGGCTAATGCGCGCGCGTAAGCCAGCCGGTGGAAAGGATCGCGATTCGCGCCGAGGGCGAAAAAGTGCTCCCAATAGCCGCACACTTTCGGATCGCCGGCATGTTCGGAAAGCAGTGCGCAAAGATAAGCGCTGTTGACGTTCTGGGGTTGTTTCTCCGCCCAGTCCAGCGCCGCGCCAGCGTTTTTCTGCAGAGCCGCTGCCAGCACTTCCACAGTGGTGGCATCAAAACGTGATCCCAGGATTTCCAACGCGCCGGCCGCCACGGCCAACTTTCCGCTCAAATCGCTTTGGCTGCGGAGTTGATACGATAAAACGCTTTCAAGCGGCCCCTTCATTATCTGAATTCAGTTTACTGGATCGCGCCAAAGCATTTCCGGGAACGGCTAGCTTTCCAGTTCCGGATGCCGGCGAGCCCAATCGATGGCGGAACGCCGCGGCCACAGCGCAACCGCTAACTCATACTGAAGACGACCACTCTCAAACTGCTGCTTTCGATCGGCGTTGTGCTCCAGGAAACCGGCATCGGCAGGCGCAGGTCCTGCCGTGACAATGATTCCGCCCTCCTTCAGGTACGGACGATTCAGCCATTCCAAGTGAGGATTCTCTGAGACGGCTGCTGGATCGTGAAACCATGCCGAGGCCAGGATCGCTTTGATGGAAGGCTGTAGCTCGAGCGAGCGCGCCATGCGGTAATAAGCCTTCAGCACCTCTTTCTCAAGCAGTAGCCCACGATTCTTCGGCCGGCGCGCTACGTGCATGAAGAACATCGGGCGGAAACCACCGGCTCGGGCCGCCAGGAACCAAGCTATACGCGGCAAGTCCAGCTTGCTCACTTTGAGGAGCCAAGAACGAGGAAAACCGGAGACCTCCCAATCCATCGGGCCGGCTGGAAAGCGCCGCAACGAAATGGTTTTGCAAGCTGTCACAAACAGATAGGTACCAATTTCGACCGAAGTTCCCCGGGAAGCCCCTGTATAGAAGCCGTATTCGTCACCGAGCAGCTTTCGGACGGATTCATGGATCGGCAGGCTCGCTATGCGCGGCTCAAAATCGACTGCGGCAGACCTGAGAAGCGCACGTTCGAAGGCGTCTCCTTCCACGTCGATCCCCGCCCGGCGCGCTTGATCTTTCAGCGCCGCCACCGCCACCTGGCTTTCGGGATTCTCAGTCACTTCAGATACCAGCCGCGCGCAAGGAGCAGCGGACTTCGTCAGGAACTCGAAGACCTCCGGCTTTGCTAGCATTAAACCCTTGAGAACATCTTAGCGATCTTGATGACTCTTCCTGCATTTGTGACCACCCAGGCATGCTGCGCTCTCTAAAACTGCTGTTCTTACGGATGGCGAATGCAATGGGCGTGTCGTCATTGCTGATGAACACGGCCTGGCGCCAGAACCGACTGTTGATCCTGTGTTACCACGGCATTTCCATGGAAGACGAGCACCTATGGAACCCTGAGCTTTACATGCCGCCGGATCTGTTCCGGAAACGTTTGCTTGCTCTTCAAGAGCGCCGCTGCAACGTCCTCCCGCTGGGAGAGGCTCTGGAACGGCTGTATGCGGGAACGCTTCCCGCGCGCGCGGTGACCATCACTTTTGACGACGGAATGCACGATTTCCATCAGGCCGCGTATCCGCTGCTCCGCGAATTCGGCTATCCGGTGACGGTCTACCTGACCACCTATTACTCGGAATTCAACCGGCCGATCTTCGATGTCATGTGTTCTTATTTGCTGTGGAAAGGCCGCGCGCGCCGGTTGGAATGGCCGGAGATAGTCGGGGATCTGATCACACTGGATGACGCCGGACGCAACGTAGCAGATAGTCGCATCAAGACTTTCGCACGCCGGGAAAAACTCTCGGGGCGCCAAAAGGATGATCTGCTAGCGACGCTGGCGGCGAAGTTAGCGATCGATTATGAAGCTCTCTGCACCAAGCGGATTCTGCATGTCATGAACCCAGCCGAGGCCGCGGAGGTGGCTCGGGAAGGGGCGGTGCTGGAGCTGCACACTCATCGGCACCGGGTCTCCATAGACCGCGAGAAATTTGAGCAAGAAATTATTGATAATCGGGCGCGCATCGCGGCGCTCTCTTCGGCTGAAACCAGGCACTTCTGCTATCCAGGGGGATTTCACCTGCCAGAATTTCCTGGCTGGCTACGCGAGCTGAATGTTACTTCCGCGACCACCTGCCAGCCGGGCATCGCTTCGCGCGGAAGCGATCCGTTGCTGTTGTCCAGATTAGTAGACACTTCCGGGCTTACCCAGCTCGAGTTTTACTCCTGGCTCAGCGGACTGGCTTCCTTGTTACCGCATCGTCCGCACGTCATGTCGGAGGGGCAGTTGATAGAAGAACCCTCAGAAGGGTAGGTCTTGTTGCGCGTGCGTTGTCAAGGTAGCCGCCGATTTGGCCAGGTACTTATACGGGTTCACGGGGATTCCGCCCATTCTCACTTCATAATGCAGGTGCGGCGACGTGACTCGCCCAGTAGCACCCGAGCGGCCGATGACATCGCCCCGGCGGATCTCTTCTCCAGGGACTACTTCAAAACGCGACAGGTGCCCATAATAGGTTTGCAAACCGTTGCCATGGTCGATCACAACCAATTTTCCGTAACCACCCATCCATTCTGCATGGACTACGATCCCGTCGGCTGCAGCCCGAACGATCGTGCCCATCGGCGCCGAGAGGTCGATGCCGGTGTGGATCGCTTCTTCACCCGAAAACGGATCGGTCCGATCGCCGAATGAGCTCATGACCCGGCCTTCCACCGGCCACAGGCTGGGACGAACATGGGTTTGCCACTGCTTGGGATAGTTGTGATACAACTTGGAAAGCGAAGCCGACTGCAGGAAGTCATACTCCTCGAGCGACTCGTGGAACGTCGGTGCGAGGGTTTGCCCATTGGCGATGTCGGCCGAGGTCGCCGGCGTGCGCTTGAGACCGTAGGCTACCGAAACCTCGCCGGCAAACGCCTCCAGGGTTGCAAGTTGCTCATTCTTCTGATTGGTAATGCTCTGCAGTTCCTGGTATTTGGCGCGGAGAGAATTGACTTCCTGGCGTAGCGTGTTGTAATGCGCTACTTTCATGGTCATCCGCAAATAGCTGGACAGAAAGCCGAACACAAACAGACAGCCCAGCGCGGCGAAGATAAAGGCGGCGTAGACGGCCTTGTGAGGAACGTGGATGCGGCGCAGCCTGCCATGCAGGGAGTGCGCTAAGACAACCACAAAGTATGGCTGGTGTGGCATGGATCTCCTGAGAATAAATCGGCACGACCCAAAGAAAACTTGCCGGACGCGGTAGGCCGTAGGCCGGAGAAGTACCAAAAAACTATGCGAACGCTAAGAATACTTCATGTGACGGAAGAGTGTCAAGGATTGGTACTGTAAGATCTATTACTTCTGCTACGGTGAAGTCCTTAGAAATCTGGGGAGAGGCGTAAGGTCATGCCCTTCGAAGCACTTCAAGTGTAAACTTTTCTTCATGGTGTTCACCAAGCGTCTTCGCGAGGGAGTGCGCCGCGGAGAAATCACTTGCAGCGTCCGAATATGGAAGCGTCCCCACGTTAAAGTGGGCAACCGGTACAGGATGGAGGAAGGTGAGATCGAGGTGGATTCGATCACGCCGATCGGTTTTCCGGATATCACTCCAGAATTGGCACGAGAGTCGGGTTTCCTGGGGCTCATCGATCTGCTCAAGGTCGCCAAGCACGGCAGAGGCGAGAATATCTATCTAATTCGGTTCCACTACGTGCGTCCACGCACGAAGCGGCCAGCTCGGCACAAGTGAGTCTTAATCCACAGGATTCGTCGCGAAGACAGATAGTTCCGGAGTGAAGCCCCGGTCGTTCATCTCGAGAACCGCCTTGATCATATGGGCGATCTCTTCGCTTTGCAGCTTGCTGGGGTTGTCGGCTTGCGGAAAGCCGGCCCGGCGCGCGAAGTCGGTGATGACTTCGCTCGGATTGATCAGGAAGACGCGCACGTTATACTTGCGGAGTTCGGCGCGCCAGCACTCGGTCATCCCGCGCAGGGCGAACTTGCTGGCGTAGTAGGCCGTGCCTTTGGGCGCGCCCCGCAAGGAGGCGGTGGAGGAAATGTTGATCAAGTTGCCTCTCTTGCGCTCCTTGAAGAGCTTGGCCGCTTCGCGCGACATGAGCATGACGCCGGTCACGTTGGTGGCAAAGACGGCGTCGAAACTGGCGCGGTCCATGTCGATCAGTTCCTTGAGCACGCCGATGCCGGCATTGTTAATAAGGACATCCAGATCGCCGAGCTTCTCCTTGACCTCCCGAAAGGTGCGTACGACATCGGCCTCGTTCGCGACGTCTGCCTGTATGCCAACGACGCCCAGCGAGCGGGCGGCTTCAGCCAACCGTGCGGGGTCGCGTCCGGTGATGGCGACACGCGCGCCCGCCTGTGCAAGTACCTGCGCCGCGGCGCGGCCGATGCCGCTTGAGCCGCCGGTAATCAGAACTACCGCGTTCTTGAGATCCATGTGTCTATAGTAAGCACGCAGCCGTGCCGGACTGTTGTCGGGCCGAAACAGCACTTGGTACATTAGCTGCGATGTCCCCACCTCGACTGATGGAAACGGCCCGGCTGTTCTTGCGCGTCGGCACTACCGCGTTCGGCGGAGGCGATCCAACGATTGCGGTTCTGCAGCGCGAGTTTTATCGGCGCGGCTGGCTGAGTCCGGACCAATTTGCGATCGCCTTCGGGCTGGCTCGACTGACGCCGGGAACCAACGTGCTGGCGTTCTGCGCCGGGGCCGGATGGTATCTGATGGGCGTATTGGGCGCGATCACGGCCGTGCTCGGTCTCACCATTCCGTCTTCGATCCTGGTGATCTGGTTGACCCGCGCCTGGGAATTAGGAGTGAACCATCCCGCAGCGCGAGCCGCATTCGGCGCGATGGTAGCCGCGGCCGTCGGGACAATGATCGGCACAGCGGCGCTGCTGGTGCGGCGGCAATGTTCCAAAAGAACCTGGCTAGCGCCTGTATTGATCGCATCTGGCGCGTTCGTTCTGTTTCGCGTAGCCGGCTTGTCGCCGTTGCAGGTTATCGCAATCGCAGCGGTCACGGGTTTCTTCTGGGTGCGGCAGTGAACGTCGTTGTCCTCTACCTTCTACTGCTCAAGGCCACGCTGACTTCTTTCAGCGGCTTGGCATCATTGCCGATGATCCGAAGCGATTTCGTAGTGCATTATCACCTCCTCACGGACCGGCAACTGAACACGGCGGTGGCAGCCGGGCGCCTGGGTCCGGGGCCGTTAGGCATTTATGTAGTGAGCGTGGGCTACCTGGTGGCGGGAGTTCCGGGTGCTTGCGCGGGCTGGCTGGCGATGATCACCCCAGCGTTTCTCATCATTCCGATGCTGCACTTCATCGGCAAGCGCGCCGAGCATCGACGCGTAAGATCGGTCACTCGCACGGTATTGCTGGCCGGCGCGGGACTCATGGCCGCCGCAGCCGTACCGCTGGCTCGCGATGCGATTACCGGACCCGTGACCCTGGCTATCGTAGTGGCGAGCCTCGCGCTCATTGTGCTGACGCGCGTCGACACGTTGTGGATCATGCTTGGCGCGGCGATCGCCGGGTTCTTATCATTCCAACTTTGATATACTCAGCCGAGAACCCCGATTTTTCCTATGTCAGATCACCGCTTAGGGGATATTATCGACGATCACTGCATAAAATGCCGCAGGATCACAAACCATGCCATCGTCTCTCTGGTCAATGCAGAGCCAGCCAAGGTTCGCTGCCGAACCTGCTACCACGATCATGACTATCGCCACGAGCAGGCTCCGCCTTCCAAAAAAGACCTGAAGAAGCAAGAGCTTTTCAAGGAAGTATTGTCGTCGGTAAATTCCACCCCGGTCGTCGCTGAAGATCCCCCGCCCGAAGCGGCGCCTGAACCAGCGAAGAAGACCAAGGCACGCACCAAAAAGGCGTGAGCACTTCCTGGGACGCGGAGCAATACGAAGGCAAGCACTCCTTCGTTTGGCGTCTGGGCGCGGGCGTGGTTGAACTGTTGGCGCCGCAATCCGGGGAACGGATTTTGGATGTAGGTTGCGGCACTGGGCAACTGTCCGCGGAGATCGCCAAACAAGGCGCGCGGGTGGTGGGCCTGGATAGTTCGGCAACCATGATCGGGCAGGCGCGGCAGAATTATCCGGGCCTGGCGTTCGTGCTGGGCGATGCCATCAGCTTTCACTTTGAAGAACCCTTTGATGCAGTTTTTTCCAATGCGGCACTGCACTGGGTCAGGGAGGCCGACGCAGCGGCGGAGTCGATCGCGCGGGTGCTAAAGCCCGGGGGACGATTTGTGGCCGAGTTCGGAGGCCACGGTAATACCCGTTCAGTTCTAAGCGCCTTGCGCGCGGCTTTAGGGCCTGAGTCCGACGCGCGCTGTCCCTGGTATTACCCGAGTATCGGCGAATATGCCTCGCTGCTGGAGCGCCACGGGCTTGAGGTACGTCACGCCGAGTTGTTCGACCGGCCAACACCATTGGAGGGCGAGAACGGAATGGAAGACTGGCTGCGGATGTTCTGCGACAGTTTTTTCAAAGGCATGCCCGCCGATGATGTTGTCGCCAAGAGGCGCGAAGTTGTCGGCCTCCTGCGACCCGAGCAGTATCGTGATGGGGTTTGGACGGTGGATTACCGGCGCTTGCGTGTCCGGGCGCTCAAGACCTAAACTTTCCGCAACTCGGCATCAAGATTTACGCAATTCGTCTTTAAGATCGCTCAGCACCTGATCGCGATCGCCGACCGTCAGATCGCGCTCCAGACGTCGCAACGCTACGCCGACAATATCGCGGTGATGGAGCTTGGCGCCGACGCCTTCGGCATCGCTTAACCGCAGCCAGAGGTCGTGCAGCCGATCGACGTCTTCCGGCCAGAGGCGCGGTGGATGTGGTCCGAGATTTACGTAGATGGACGGGCGGTCAGGACTGATGACTTCCAGCGAAAATGCGTGGCGGGGTTCCGGCAGGCTCTCCCATGCCAGACCGATGCGGCGCGCGAGCTCCTCGGAGGGCATTCGCGGCGAAACCCCAGTGACCAACCGCGAGGCCTTGAGTCTCGCGGCGGACTGCACCATCGCGTCGAAGGGATTTACGGCGGGAACCTCCAGCAGCTCCACCGGCTTGCCTTCCTTCTCGGCGATCTGGACGACATGGCTGAACAGTTCTCTCTCGTAGTCGCTAAACATCTGGTCGTCGGAGAGATCGTATTCGCCGGCGCCGGTAGAGATGGTTCGAACCGTCATGACCACGATGTCGTGCCGCCGAAGATTCGTTTTTTGGAGAACCTTCCGCAGGTGCTCCATATTGTGATAGTCGCGCACAGCCACCAGCACACAACCGGGCCGCGCGTGCAAGGTGCCGGCGCTGACCTGGGGCTGATGGTCCAGGTTGAATTCTTCGAGCGGCTTCTTCTCCAGGTGTTGCACACGCCTTTTCCGCTCGTTGACACGTTCGGAGATGGTGAAGACGACGAAGAGGACCAAAGTGAAAGCCACGCCATAAATGGTCGCGATCTGCTTGGTGAACAAATTGGCGATGGCGACGAAGCCGAGGATCAAGGTAGTCACCCCCAGGCCGATCGGAATCTCCACGCCGCCGATGTGCAGGTTGAACGGAAATTTGTATTCCTGATCGTGACGCTGGTAACGCAGCACCAGTACTCCCAGCGACTTCAGAAAGAAGCTCCACACCACGCCGAATGCGTAAGCCTCTCCCAACAGATACATGTCGCCGCGACTCAGAATGATCGTTGCAAGCTGTAGCAGCGTGATCAAATTGATGATGCGGTAGGTGGTCCCGAATCGTTTCTGAGGTTTGCGAAACCAATCCAACAGTACGCCATCTTCGGCCACGCGGTTCAGAACCCCATTCGCTCCGATCATGGACGTGTTGACCGCGCCAGAGAGAATCAGGATGCCCACGATCACCACAAAAAGGTGGAACGCCAGCTTCACCAGCGCAGGTCCCGCCAGTTGCATCGCGAGGCCACCCAACAGATTGTCGGCGTACATGGTCCGAATGTCCTGCGGGCTGATGATCATACCGGCAAAAACGGTGATAACGCCGGTACATATCACTGCGTACCAGCACACGATATTCGCCGTGATGCGAAGATTCTTCATCTTGGGATAGGCGATTTCGCGGTAAACCTGCGCAAGGGTTTCGAATCCGCTCATAGAGAGCAGCGAGTGTCCGAAGGCGATGATCAACGCGATCATCGGAATTGTTGGCCAGATCGTTCCTTTCAACCATCCCAGGGCTTCGGCGTTGAATTGCAGATTGCGCGGCAGGGGCGCGGGCGGCAGCTGTACGTGACCGCGCAAGAAGATCGTCAACGGACACCAGATCACGAGCGCGATCACCATGATGGTCGTGATCTGCATGATGCGCAGCGCTTTGCCGCTCGATTCGTGAATTCCCTTGATGTTCAGCCACCAGAAGTACACGGTAACGAGCACCGCGAAGAACGCCGCGAAATGATTTACGTTGAAGGGGAACGACTGTCCGAGCATCTTGGCGACTTCGTCCAGGAGGTGTCCCAGATACTGGCCGGCGCTGACGACGCTGATGGGTCCGGTGAGGATATAGTCGAAAACCAAGGCCGACACAGACATCCTCGCCATGAAGGGACCCATGCTATCCTTCACAACGATGTACACGCCGCCACGCACGAACATGCTGCAGCTTTCCATGTACACCGATCGCACGGCGAAGCTGAACAACATCACGCCCAGCACAAACCAAGGCGCCGCGGGTCCAATGGCGATCTCCGCAATACCGCCGGCATAATAGGCGGACGAAGCCAAATCGGAGAGTACGATGGATGCGCCACGCCAGAAGCTGATGAAGGACAGAGCTACGGTGGTCGCCACCACTACCTTGGCCGTGGTCGTGGTGGTTTTGCTAACTTCGGTTGACATCTACCAGGCTATTTCCATTCTACTCGGGCGCTCCTCATTACGCGCTTGTGACACAAGTTATATCCTACGATGATCACATGGGGCTCAGCACGGCAGTTCAAATTGCCGGAGAACTTCGGGCGCGCGGGTTCCAGGCCTGGCTGGTGGGCGGGTGCGTACGCGATCTGGTTCTAAAACGCGAGCCGGCGGACTACGACATCGCTACCGACGCGACGCCGACGCAGCTAATCGAGATGTTTCCGAAAGCCCAGTTGGTGGGCGCCCAATTCGGCGTGGTGTTGGTCGATGCCGTGGAAGTTGCCACGTTTCGCAGCGATCACTCTTATGTGGACGGCCGGCATCCTGTGGAAGTTAGATTTGAGAGCAATGCGAAACAGGACGTGCTGCGCCGCGATTTCACGATCAACGCTCTGCTGCTGGATCCCGCGCTGGCATCATCCTCGGATGAGTTGATATCCCACGTTGTGGACTACGTCGGTGGACTCATTGATCTGCGCAAGCGTGTAATTCGCGCGATCGGCGATCCGGAGCAACGATTTGAGGAAGATCACCTGCGCATGCTGCGCGCCATTCGTTTCGCGGCACGCTTGGGATTTGAAATCGAACCGGCGACCATGGCCGCGATCCGAAAGCTGCACGATCGGATAACGCGTGTCTCACCGGAGCGCGTTCGCGATGAACTGGTGCGGATCCTTACAGAAGGCGCAGCAAGGCGCGGCTTCGAACTGCTGGACTCTTCGGGATTGCTCAATGACATCCTGCCCGAAGTAGCCGCCATGAAAGGCGTCGAGCAGCCGCCGGAGTTTCACCCGGAGGGCGACGTGTGGACGCACACGCTGATTATGCTGGAAAGTCTCCGGTCTCCGACAGCGACACTGGCTCTTGGCGTGTTGTTGCATGACGTGGGAAAACCCGGCACCTTTCGGGTCGCCGAACGCATCCGCTTCGATGGCCACGTGGAGTTGGGTGAGAAGATCGCCCGCGACATCCTGACGCGCCTGCGGTTCTCGAATTCTGAGATAGAACAGGTGATCGCACTGGTGGTGAATCACATGCGCTTCAGCCACGTCCACGAGATGCGCGAGAGCAAACTCAAACGCATGCTACGGATGGACCGCTTCGAGGAACACCTGGAGCTGCACCGGCTGGACTGTTCATCGAGTCACGGGAATCTGGAGAATTACGAGTTCGCAAAATCCAAGCTCGAGGAGTTACCGCCGGAAGAACTGCGGCCGAGGCGACTGCTCACCGGCCGTGATTTGATTAAAGCGGGCTACGCGCCAGGTCCGGATTTCGCGCGTATGCTGGAAATGGCCGAGGATGCGCAGTTGGAGGAGAGGATCCACAGCAAGGAGGAAGCGCTGGAGCTGGTGAAATCGGCGTTTGGGAGCCCGAATCGAGTAACCTGAAGCTATGGGAACTGCTGCCACTCTGATACCGGTGGAAGAGTACCTCAACACGAGCTATGACCCTGATCGGGAATATGTCGACGGCGAGGTTGTGGAGCGGAATTTGGGAGAGAAGACGCATAGCATCATTCAAGGGAATCTCATTTACTACTTTCGCCTCCATCGCGACGAGTGGGGAATCCGGGCATATCCCGAGCAGCGGGTCCAAGTGAGCCGGACTCGCTTCAGAATCCCTGACGTTACCGTGGTAAAGCTGTCCCAGGAGCAGGGAGAGATCTTTACCACGCCCCCACATCTCTGCATCGAGATCCTATCTAAAGATGACACCATGCAGTACATGCAGCAGAAGGTCGACGATTATCTGACCTTCGGCGTCCCGTACGTGTGGATCATCAACCCGCGAAATCGAAAGGGATATGTCGTCACATCGGAGGGCATGTTTGAGGCGAAGTCCGGCGTCCTCGAAACAAAAGGTCCGGCGATCAGTGTGCCGCTGGCGGTTTTGTTCGAGGAGTAACCTAAACCTATGGGAACTGCTGCCACTCTGATACCGGTGGAAGAGTACCTCAAGACCAACTATGACCCAGATTGCGAATATGTTGACGGCGAGGTTGTGGAGAGGAACTTGGGAGAGAAGACGCATAGCAGAATCCAGCGGAAGCTCCTTGTTTATTTTGAGCTCCACGCGAAGGAACTTGGAATCGAATCCTTCCCAGAGCAGCGTGTCCAAGTAAGCAGGACGAGATTCCGGGTTCCTGACGTCACCGTGGTAAAGCAATCTCAGGAACAGGGCGAGATTTTTACCAACCCACCTCATCTCTGCATCGAGATTCTCTCCAAAGACGACACCATGGCGTACATGCAGCAGAAGATCGACGATTATCTGAACTTCGGCGTCGCGTATGTATGGATCATCAACCCGTGGAACCGAAAAGGATATGTCGTCACGACAGAAGGCATGTTTGAGGCGAAGTCCGGCATCCTCGAAACGAAAGATCCGGTAATTAGGGTGCCGCTCGCGGTATTGTTCGAGTAGTTACTAACGTCGCCGGCTCACAATTCGCCCGCGGACCTTGTTACACTTTCACCGTGCCGGCTCCCGCAACTAAGCAGGCCTATTCGCGCGAGGAGGTACGCCGGTTGCTTGACGTTTCTGAGCGCCAACTGCGGAGCTGGGAGAAACAGAAATTCGTTCCGGCCAGCGGATCTTTCAACTTCTCCGATATGCTAGCGCTGCGAACCCTCATCGGATTGCGCCAGAACAAGATCCCGGCGACGCAGATCCGCAAAGCCTTAGACGCGTTGCGTTCGAGATTGAGGGACGTGCACAATCCGCTCACCGAGCTGAAGATCTACTCGCGAGGGAAAAAGATACAGGTGCAGTTCGCCGGTCAAAGGATGGAGCCTATCTCCGGGCAATTACTGCTGGATTTCGACGAGGCCGAGATCAGCAAGCTGCTGTCCTTTCCAGGCCAGACCACGCGAGAGAACGCCGGAGCTCGCAAGCATAAGTCGCGTGTCGAGGCGGAACATTGGTTCGAGAAAGGCCTAGAACTGGAGCAGACTGGCGCTCCGATGGAAGAGATCATTGAGGCTTATCGTAAGGCGTCCGAAATCGATCCCACGTCCGCCGGAGCTTTGGTCAACCTGGGCACGGTTTATTTCAACGCGCGCAACTGGCGTGAGGCCGAGCAGCATTACCGCAAGGCCCTCGAGGTTGATTCCCACTACGCGCTGGCCTATTTCAACCTGGGCAACCTCTACGACGAAAAAGGCGATCGCTCCGAGGCGCTGGCACACTACCTGTCCGCGATTCGTTTTCAATCGAACTACGCCGACGCGCACTACAATGTCGCGCTGCTCTACCAATCCACCGGCCAGCCCCTGAAGGCAATGGGACACTGGAAACTTTATTTGAAGCTCGATCCGAACAGCTCCTGGGCCGCGATCGCTCGCCGGGAACTGGCCAAGCTGAAAGACTCCACTATCGTGCGCGGACCTGAGTAGGGTTAGGCAGAGGAGGTTTTAAGTAGCTTTGCCAGGAACCAATCGCGCGCCAGTACGGATATTTTCTGGAGCGCACCCGGTTCTTCGAACAGGTGGTCGGCGCCTGGGATGATCTGCAACTGTTTCTCACAGCGCAGGAGTGCGATGGCCTTGCGATTTAAGTCCAACACCACCGAGTCCGCGCCTCCGACGATCAGGAGGGTGGGCGCTTCTACGCGTGCGAGTGCCGCTCCGGCGAGATCCGGCCGTCCGCCGCGCGATACGACCGCGCTCACGAGGTGTGGAAGTTCAGCGGCAGCTACCAGTGCGGCCGCGGCCCCGGTGCTCGCGCCAAACAGGCCGTGTTTCAGGTCGCGAACTTCCGGGTGATTCGAAAGCCACTCCGCGATCACCTCCAGGCGCCGCGCCAGAAAAGGAATGTCGAAGCGAAGATGGGCTGTTTGTAAATCCACCTCCTGCTCGTCCGCGGTCAGCAGGTCGATGAGCAGCGTCGCCAAGCCGCCCTCGTTCAACACATCGGCAACGTAGCGATTTCTCGGGCTGTGACGCGAGCTGCCGCTGCCGTGCGCAAACAACACGACGGCTTTCGCGGAAGTGGGCACGCTCAAGTCCCCGTCCAGACGGATCGAATCCACGGCTACGGTAACCGGCGCGTGCTCGATTGCCAGACCGGCACTTCCCTGCGAGGTCCTCGGATCGTTCATAGCGTTTCTCCTTCTGTGTTACTCCTCCGCCTGTGTTTCTCCTCCGCGTTGGTGTTAGCGTGCGGGCGCGTCGTGGGCCGCAGCAGCTTCGAGCAGGCTCCGGACTTCTTGGTCCGTCGTCTGAGAGAACTCGTCATACCAAAGACTGACAGCGTGGAAATCCCGCGGAACGGTCGCACAAACCAGTGCGTCGGCCTCGTCACGGAGGCTTCGACAAGTTTCGGCCGCGCCAACCGGCACGGCAACGACAATGCGAGCAGGACCGCTTTGCCGGAGGGCCCGCACCGCCGCTCGCATGGTAGACCCAGTCGCCAGCCCATCGTCCACTATGATCACGGTCCGGCCAGCCAAGTTTGGAAAAGGTACGTCACCGCGATAGGCACGCTGTTGCCACTCCAGCTCTAATTGTTCGTGTTTGGCAACCGCATCGATGATCGGCGCGGAGATCTGCAGCGACTCGATCACGTCGTCATTGAGAACGCGGACGCCTCCGGTTGCGATCGCTCCCATCGCCAGCTCGCGGTGGCCCGGTACACCCAGCTTGCGCACCACGAACACATCCAACGGCGCATGCAGCGCCTTAGCTACCTCGTAGGCAACCGGCACTCCTCCGCGAGGCAAGCCGAGCACCAGAACAGTTGGATCGTTGGCATACGGCGCGAGCGTAGCGGCCAGTTGGACGCCGGCATCCTGGCGATCTCGGAACGTGCGGCGCATCACCAAAATACTTGCAAACGAACGTCCACTCGGGCCGTCGCTTACCACGGCCAGTGTATCCTAAAGCTTAGAGGAACATTTTGAGTAGGATCGCACTCGCTTTTCGTAGTTTTTTCGCAATCCTGTTTACCGGGCAGCTTCCGGGTGATATTGCTCAGGCGTTCGGATTCACCCAGGCGAAATCACCAACTCCGGCGGCTAAGCCGGCGGCAAAGCCTGCTCCTCAGGCGAATCCATCCGACGGCGCACTGCAAATCCTGGGCCTGCTCCAGCGCGATTCGCGACTGATTGATTTTCTCATGGAAGACATCTCTGCTTATTCTGACGACCAGGTGGGAGCGGCGGTGCGGAACTTGCACGATCAGTGCCGCGATTCACTGAATCGCTACCTGCGCTTAGCCCCGGTGATCGATGCGGTGGAGGGCAGCTTCACTAAACTGGAAACCAACGATCCGGCGACCGTAAAACTGCTGGGCAACGTGCCGGTCAGCGGCAAAGCGCCGGGTGGCATTCTGCGACACAAGGGCTGGCGGGCCGAAAAGATCGATCTACCGCCCACTCCGCCGGCTAAAAGCGTCATCGTGATCGCTCCGGCGGAGGTAGAAGTCGAGTAGCCGCCGAATGAATATCGGCATCGACCTGGGTACGACCAACTCGGCCCTCGCCTACATCGCACCGGTGCAAGGAGAGCTGCCGGATTACCCGGAAATCAAAGTGCTGCAGATCCCGCAGTACGTGGCTCCGGGCCAGGTGGAATCGCGCCGAACCTTACCGTCGTTCCTGTTTCTGGGCGATCAGACCTATGTTGGAACTTACGCCCGCGAGCAAGGTGCGCTAGTTCCTACTAAGTCGGTCCACTCCGCCAAGTCGTGGCTTTCGAATCCCGAGGTGGATCGTACCGCCAAGATCCTTCCATGGGACGCGCAGGAAGGCGGGCGGATTCTTTCGCCAGTGGAGGTCTCCAGTGCGGTGCTGGCGCATATTCGCGAGGCGTGGAACAAAGAACATCCCAATGATCCGCTAGCCAGCCAGGATATTGTTCTCACCGTGCCGGCTTCATTCGACGAAGAAGCACGCGAACTCACCGTGCAAGCCGCGCGCGACGCCGGTATCGAAAAGTTGACGCTGGTTGAAGAGCCCGCCGCGGCCTTTTATTCCTGGATCGCCAATCACCTGGCGCAATCCCAGAAAAGCCTGTTCGACGGGCAGCTGGTGCTGGTGTGCGACGTCGGCGGCGGGACGAGCGACTTCACGCTGATCCGCGTGCATCGCGATGGCGACCGCATCGAATTCACGCGAACCGCCGTGGGAAAACATTTACTTCTCGGCGGCGATAACCTGGATCTCACGCTGGCCTGGCTGGTGGAAGCGAAGCTCAATACGCAGCTCTCGATCCGGCAGCGCAGCGGGCTTCGACGGCAATGCGCCGCCGCAAAGGAACGGATGCTGGCCGATCCAAGTCTCAAGAGCGTCGAGATCACGGTGCTGGGCGCGGGATCGTCCTTGGTGGGCGGTACCCTGAAGACCGAAATTCTGCGCGCGGAGGCTCTCGAACTTACGCTCGATGGTTTCCTGCCATTCTGCGGGATCGACGAAAAACCAGCCGAGGAAAAACGCAGCCTCTTTCGGGAACTCGGCCTTCCCTATGTTTCCGATCCGGCGATCACGCGACACCTGGCGGCATTCCTGAGCGCCAACGAAGGCGCACGGCCGGACGCGATCCTGTTCAACGGCGGTTTCTTCATTCCCGACATCTGCCAGCAGCGCGTGGCCGACGTGATGGAGCGCTGGTACGGGCGGCGGCCTTTGGTGCTGGAGAATCGCGACCTGGATCTCGCCGTCGCGGTGGGCGCCGCTTATTACTCGTACGTCAAGGCGACCGGCGCGGGCCTGCTCGTGCGTGGCGGTCTTCCCCGCGCATATTACGTCGGTGTCGGCGACAACGAAGCGGTGTGTCTGGTGCCGCGCGGCACTGAAGAGGGACGCACGCTGGAGCTCGACAGCCAGGATCTGCACCTGGTGGCGAACAAGCCAGTATCGTTCCGTTTGTACAGTTCGTTGACGCGCGTCGACGATCCTGCGGGGCTGACGGTCGGGCCCGCGGAAACGAGCGAGCTTCATCTGCACGCGCCGCTCAACGCTGTCATCCGTTTCGGTAAATCAGGCGAGCGCCTGGTTCCGGTGAAGCTGCGCGCGCACCTGACTGAAGTTGGAACCCTCGAAGTTTGGGCCGATTCGAAGATCAGCGAGCATCGCTGGCGTCTGCAATTCGAGTTACGCAAGACTGCGTCGGCCGCCGCTGGTAAGCCAGCCGCCGTGGTCAGCGAAGAAGCGCTGGCCCAGGCCGAAGCGTTGCTCAATGCCACTTTTCGCCATGGGACGCTGACGCCGGAGGAACTCCCCGGGAAGCTCGAACAGACCCTCGCCCTCGGACGAAACTCCTGGCCGCTGAGCGCGATTCGGCGCCTCGCGGACCGGATGCTGGATCTCTCCGAGGGACGCCGCAAGTCTGCAGCTCTTGAACTGCGCTGGCTCAACCTCTGCGGGTTCTGCTTACGGCCGGGCTTCGGTTTTCCAGGGGACGACTACCGCATAGAGCAGGCGCGCCGAATTTACGCGGCCGGGCTCCAGTTCGGCAATCAGATCCAAAACGAGATCGACTGGTGGATTTTTTGGGGCCGGCTGGCGGGAGGATTGAACAAGAACCAGCAGGTGGATATCTTCCAGCGACTGTCGCCGGTCCTGCTGCCGCGTGGCGCCAAACGGCCGCGACTCAACAACAGCCTCTTGCGCGAGATGTGGCGCACCGCTTCCAGTCTGGAGCTTTTGCCGCTTCAGACCAAGACTCAGCTTGGCGACGCTCTGATCGCTCAGGTAAAGAGAGGCGAAATGGTGGACACAAGTTTGTGGTGTCTGTCACGAATCGGCGCGCGCAAGCTCTTTTACGGGCCGATCAATCAAGTGCTGCCGGCGCCAGTTGCGACGCGGTGGGTGGAAGCGCTGCTCAAAATCGCGAACTCGCAGGACGCACTGGTCGCGATTGCACGGCGCACGGGGGATTCGACGCGCGATCTTGCGCCGGCAACGGTTGACCTGGTCCGACGCAAAATCCCTGAGCCGTTGATCCCCGCGCTCGAGGGCGAAGTAGAGGAAGATCTCGGCAAAGTCTTCGGCGAAGAGCTGCCGTCCGGCCTGGTTGCAGCCATCGCGTCGTGACCCAGCGCGTAACTGAAGATGCGATCGTCAGAGCGCTTCGGCGCCGCGCGCGGCTAATCGGAGACGACTGTGCAGTCATCGCGACGCCGCGCAATGTCGATCTTCTATTCACGACCGACTTCAGCATTGAGGGCGTCCACTTCACGCGTAAATCGACCGCGGAGCAGATCGGATACCGGGCCGTGGCGCGCAGTCTGAGCGATATCGCAGCGATGGGGGGCACGCCGCTCTATTGCCTGGTTTCAATCGCCCTCGCCCCGTGGACGGACCGGCGTTGGATCAATGGGCTGTATCGCGGCATCCACAAGATGCTGCGCCAGGCCAAGGCGTCGCTCGCTGGCGGCGACATTTCGCACACCGATCAATTCGTCTGCGATGTGATGGTGTGCGGATTCGTCGCCAAAGGAAAAGCTTTGCTGCGCTCGGGCGCGCGCAGCGGGGACATCCTCTACGTTTCCGGGCCGCTGGGAGGCTGGCGGCACAAGCGCGTCGTCGAGCCTCGGCTGGATGCGGGCCGCAAGCTCATCGGAAAGGCGACCGCTTGCATGGACATCAGCGACGGGCTCGCGCTCGATCTGCACCGGCTTTGCAAGGCTTCCGGTGTTGCCGCGACCATCGACGCGATTCCGTTGCTCAAGGGCGCGACGATTGAGCAGGCACTGCACGATGGCGAAGATTACGAATTGCTGTACACGTCGCCGCCCGGTGTGCGCGTTGAGGGGCTTCGAATTGGCGCAATCGTGAAAGGCAGGCCCGGAGCAATCACCTTTCAAGGAAAACGAGTCTCACCTCACGGCTACGATCACTTGCGGGCCACGACAACTACTTCCCCACAATAGCGGCGCAGGGGCGGGCATGTGTTCAGGAGAACTGTGTCCGCGAGTTCCAAAGACGCCACAATCCAGCGCACTGGTCCGTTGGTGAATCTGCCGCGAAAGAATCGCTTAGTCATCGCCAGCAGGCTCAAAGGGATCAACGTAACTTCCCGAAGCCTTGCGCGGAGCAGATCGACGTGGACGTCGTTGAAGAGTATTTCCTCACCGGCTTCGTCTGGCTGGCTGCTGAACTTCCAATGTAACCGTCGCAGGGAGTTGAGAATTGGGTTATTGCCGTAGGTTTCCGCCAATACGAGTTTGCCGCCGGGACGCAGGACTCGCATCAACTCATTCAGCGCATTCGGATACTTCAGCGTGTGGTGGACAGCCGCGCTGGCGTAAATCAAATCGAATTCTTCATCCCGAAAGCAGCTTAGATCGCTGGCGTCACGCGCTAAGCCCCGAACGCGATCGGCGACACCACTTACGGATGCACGACGGAGGGCCAACTCAATCGCAACAGGCGAAAGGTCCAGCAATGTTACATCCGCTCCTTCGCCCGCCAGCATCAGGCCCCAATCGCCGGTCCCACAGCCATAATCGAGAACGCGCCGGCTGGCAGCGGATTCCGCGAGCAAGACTTTCAATACCGTCCCATAAAGACGTCTGCGTTCGTAAATGGATCGGGCCGGATTAGCCAGGTCGGCTTCGAGCGTCTGGCGATTGCAGATGAGGGCACTATCGGGGAGGTTCAAATGCTGCGCATAGACGCCGTCGTAGAAGCCGCGCTCCTGGTCGGCAGTGATGCTCACGGGTAAATCCTATTTCCGCAAGTAGGCGTCGTCTCCACGAATCCAGTCTTCCCGAGGTGGAGAAAACAGATCGACAACGACACAGTCCTCTAGCGCTTCGGCGCTGTGCGGAAGGTGTGGTGGAATTTGCAGGACTTCGCCGGCTTTCACGATCTTTTCCACTCCGCCCAAAACAAACCGCATGGAACCATGCTCGATCATCGAAATTTGCTCGTTGTGATGGCTGTGCTCCGGCACAGAACAGCCTTTTCGAATGTCGAGGCGCGCCACGGTCATTGTTTTCCCATGAATCACCTGGCGCACAAACAGCGGATTCATCTGCTCTTTCTTGACTTGATCCCATTCGTAAAGCTGCATGGCGGACCGATTGTAGCATGCACGCCTCTCTCATCGTTAACTCGACCGTTGTTATGATGTAGGTTCTGCTTCGAGTACAAACCGAGGAGTCTGAATGAAAGGCGTCGTTCTAGCCGGGGGCACAGGCAGCCGCCTGTTTCCGCTAACCAAGATCACCAACAAACACCTGCTTCCGATTTACGATAAGCCCATGATTTTTTACCCGATCCAGACGCTGGTGGATGCTGGAATCCGGGAAATTCTACTGGTGACTGGAGGGCGCAACTCCGGGGATTTTCTGCGGCTGCTGGCCAATGGCCGCGAATTTGGACTAAAACACATCGACTATACCTACCAGGAAGGCGAGGGCGGAATCGCTGACGCGCTGGGTCTGGCCGAGCATTTTGCCGACGGCGACAAGATCTGCGTGATCCTGGGCGATAACATCATCGAAGGAACCATCCGCGAAGCCGTGGACGATTTCAAGAAACAGAAGAACGGCGCCAAGATCCTGCTCAAAGAGGTGACCGACGCCGAGCGATTCGGAGTCGCCGAGCTTCGCGACGGCCATATCGTGGGCATCGAAGAGAAGCCCAAGAAACCGAAATCGAACTTGGCTGTAACTGGAATTTACATGTACGACGGCACAGTGTTCGAAAAAGTCCGCGAGCTGGTGCCCTCCGGACGCGGAGAGCTGGAGATCACCGACGTCAACAATGCCTACATCCGGGAAGGTTCGATGACTTACGCGCACCTGGAGGGCTGGTGGACCGATGCGGGCACATTCGATTCCCTCCTTCGGGCCGCCAATCTGGTTGCCAAGACGCGGCCTAGCAACGATTCGTACGAGGAGGAATCGCGGAGTGACGTTAGCGCGCCAGTGCCGCCGGTTTCGGCCTAAGACCGCTTGTTAACACGCGCGGCTCGGAAAGAGCTGGTTGTGAGCCGTGACCATCAGGGAGCGGTTTCAAATAACGTCCGCAAAGTTCTTCCGTAATTTGTAGAACCAGGCGTACCCGAGCAGAAACACCAGCAACGCAACCGCCCAAAATTTAGCGAGCGGCAGCAATTCCGGGGCATGATTTTCCAGAAAGATCGCGCGATATCCGCGGACCAACACATAGAACGGATTCTTCCGCAAAATGGCGAACGCTCCGGCGGGCAGAGTTGACAGACTGGTCTCGGGATAGCAGATCGGCGTAATGAAAAACCACAACGTCAACAGGAATCCCATGATCTGGCCGAGGTCGCGCACATAAACGCCTAAGGCCGAGAGGAACCAGCAAACGCCCAGTGTGAAAAGCAGTTGTGGGACGAGCAATACCGGCAGCCAGACCACCGAGAAAGGAACTGAGCCACGAATTACCAACAACGCCGCGATGAATACCACGGCGCCGAAAACCTCTGTGACCAATCCTGCTACGACTTGATTTACCGGCAGCGTTTCCAGCGGAAAAATCAGCTTCTTAACGAAATTGCGATGTTCCAGAATCACATGGGGAGCGCGTCCGGCGGGCTCGGTGAAAGCCAGCCAAGGCAGCATCCCGGCCAGAAAGTAGAGCGCGAAGCTGGTGGAACTCTGATCGGGGCCAAATCGAGTTCGCAACACGACCCCGAACACGAAGAAATAGGTGGCCATCAACAACAGCGGATTCAAAATTGTCCAGAAGACATCGCCGAACGAGCCCCGATAACGCGCCAGGATGTCGCGTCGCGCCATGGAACCGATTAATCGGTGATTCGCTCCGATGGTTCGGATTGGGCCGGAAAAGAACTTCGGCAAAGCGCGCCACAGCCGGCGCAATCGAAGCGCGCGCGTGGACGAGATCTCGTGTTCCTGGACGCACACCTTGCCATCCGAAGTCTCCACTCGAATCCGCAGGAACGGCTGGCCACGCAGGTAAGCCCAGCCCTCAGGCTGCTCGATGGGCGAGATATAGACGTGGTACCCACCGGTATCGGGCGGGAACGGAATCGAGATCTCGAAGGATGCCATTTCGCCGGGCGGAATCTCACGCGGCAGTGGAGTCCACTGGCCCTCCAGGATGAAGAAGTCTGTTTCGGGATCGAAGAACTGCCAGCCCATTGAGAAATTCTCGGGCTTCCAAGTGTGGCTGGACCTGTTTTCCAGCACCAAATGAATTTCGAGCGCGCATCCCTGCGATCTAACCTCGACGTCACGATATTCAGCGCCCGACATTACTGGTATAACCCTTCATTGGTATAACCAGGCGGGATAGCGCTCGCGTACAGGACCAGTCTTTCGGCCCACCGCGTAGATGCCGTCGCCGCGCAGATCCTGCGAAAGCTCGTACCGCGCGAGCAGATGTCTTACCCAGGCAAGCTCCGGCTTGGGCTGTTCGCGAAATGCCCCGGTCTCGAGCAAGGTGACCTCGAAGCCAGAATCCAGCAGCAGCAGCACGATCTCCTTCGGCGTATATTCGCGATTGTGACGGGCCTCCGGCTCCGCACCATCCTCGGGCGAACGAATATATGCCGGGAAAAACCCGGGGTGATACCCTTCCAAAATCGCTGCAATGGCACGCAACGATCCGATATTCGGCGTCGTGAGAACCAAGTGACCGCCGGTCTTCAGAATCCGGTTGATTTCCGACATCATGTGCATCGGATCTTCCGTGAGGTGTTCGAGCAGCTCGCAACACAGCACGGTCGAGAAGTATTCGTCATCGTAGGAGAATCGATCCTTCTCGGCATCGAACAATTCGACATCGCAACTGAATTGTTCACCTTCACTCGACGTTATGGCCCTAGGCTCGCTTCTGCCGGCGGGCCCGTAATAGCAGGCTCGCACTTCGCCATAGCCCAGCCGCGCTTGGAGCGCCGGAGTGATTTGCAGATATGCGCCCATTTCGAGAATACGATCGCCGGGTGCGCCGGGCGGCGTGATCGCGAGCGTCTTTTCCAAGCGCGTCAAATGGGTTTCAATATAGCCTTTCGCCGCTGAATCGGGCGACCAGGAAAGAATGTATTCGGGCTCCACGATCACGGTTTCGCGCGCAGGCTCGGCGGCCGGTTCGGCAACGATCGGAGGTCGCGGGGCGATCTCATGCCCATTCGCGATTTGCTCCAAAAACTCGGCGTACTTTTTCGCAACTGCCGGCCAAGCGCACTCCGTTTCCACCCATTCCCGCGCTCTGACGCCCAAAGCACGGCGGACGTCAGAGCGGCTCACCAATAGATTCAGGTATTCGAACAAGTGATCTTCTTCGCTCGCATCCACCGGCGCTTTGAGACAGATGCTGTCGGGCAACTCCCTGAACGATCCGACCGCGGAAACGATCACCGCCTTGCCCAATCCCAGCGCACGCATAAGCGTTCCCGAGTTTTCGCCCACGGTCGGATAGCGAAGGTTCAATAGGATGTCGCATGCCGCCATATAACCTACGAAATCCTGGATAGGCTGAAAACCCAGGATCCGCACATGCGACGCAAGGTCGAGCGAACGGATCAAGGATTCGAGCGCGAACTCGGGATGCGGCTCGCCCACCAGAATCATCTTGACATTTGGCTGGACACGGACCAGCCGGCGTAGAGCGCGAATGGATTCGGCGATGCGCTTGTAGGGCTTCAGAAATCCGAAGATCCCGATCAGCGGCGTAGTTTCATCCAGGCCCAGCCGGGTGCGAAAGCCTAAGCGGCTAGCTTCGGGAATCCAGGCGCCGTGCGGGATCCTCGCGACTGGCCCTTGAAAGCCTGCATTCCGCAGCTCCGACTCGACGCATCCGCTGTGAACAATGGCGGCTTTCGAGCGCGACAGCAGCCGCCGTAGCATGGGCACGCCCTCGTAGTCTGGTCCAACCTCGAGCGCGCGCACGCGCTGCGCATATTCAAGCGCAGCCGAACCACCGTCTTGCTCGATGGCCTGCATATACGCATCCCAATCGCCACGCTTAATCGTCATGTCGGCGATCAAGTGGTGCAGGTTCGCTTCATGGACGACGACCACGCCGGGATACTCGAGCGCGGTTTCGTAACAGAAGTCGTGATGCGCATTATTGCCGACCTGATAGAGCACGGCGTCAAACTTACGCGGATCAAAATGGACGGGCTTCGATGAAAATGTTTCTACCTCTACCAGCCTTCCCAGTTCGTCCAGCAAGGCGGCGGAATAGTCGGCGATCCCGCTCCGGGCAGGCGGCAGCGGAGAAAAGAACGCGAGCTTAATTGACACGGATGACTACGGAAGAGTTCCCAATTATCTTACAAGCTCCATCGAGAATTTGCCGAGCGGCAGCGGGACCCGTACTAGAGCGGGAGTTCGTGCTTGATCCTTCAGAAAAAACACTTCAAAGCCGATTTCCGATGACGGGCCCTTCACCGTGACCGTCACGCGGTCCGCTTCAACCTGCGTTTCCCCGAGCGGAATCTTTTGCGTACCCATAAACTCGAGCCGGACATCGTAAGGCGCCCCAAGAAATATGGTCTGTTGCGGCGGCATGCGGCCCTGGCTCAACTCATGCCGGACGTAATACAAAAACGCCAGCGCGTCCTTGCCGCAGGCCGCCGACTTCAGTTCGGTTTTGCCTCCCCCCGAAGTCTCGCGGTTCACGGTTCCGTTTTGCTGATCGAAGACATTTTTTTCGTCCGTCTTCTTGGACCCATGTGAGGTCGTCCTGTGAAATTCGCCGGAGCAAAAATCCGGCGATGCTTCCGAACGGTATTGATCGGAAACAATGAAGCCTGGAATTCCAGCGTCCAGAGTGAACTCGAGATGTAATCGGGCCGCCGCATCGGGCGTGGGTTTCGACATGGAAGCACGCAGTTGCGCCTCGCCCAGACTGAGACCACTAGGCCAATTGATGTTGTAGTGGAGCTGTTCATTCTCGACCACGGGAGCAACGGCCGGCGCAGCCGAAATCACGAGCGCGAGCGCGAACATCAAAGGAGCGGTTCGTTCTTGAAAGCGTAAGTGCATCAGTGCCCAGCCGAGATCGTTCTCATCGCTGTTGCGGGCGTACGGCCGGCCTCCCCGGCGACCGCGTAGTAAAGATCCAGAGTCTTCCCGGCGGTGCTTTCCCAGCTAAACGTCGCGGCGCGCTGCGTACCCAGACGCTCCATGCGCTGGCGGAGTTCGGGGTTCAACAACAGGTCACGCATAGCCAGCGCGATCTCGTCCTCCGAATTGGGATCGAAGAGAATGGCCGCTGAATCGGCTACTTCCGGCATCGCGGAAGTGTTGGAGCACACCACTGCGCGCCCACATGCCATCGCTTCCAGGATCGGCAATCCGAAGCCTTCATAAAAGGAAGGATAAGCGAAGAGATCACAGGCCCCATAAAGCCGAAGCAACCCTTCATCGGATACGAAGCCCGTGAAGTGAATGCGGTCTGCCACACTCGACCGCTTGGCGGCGGCGCGAACCGTGGAGGCGCGCCAGTTTTCCTTGCCGACGATTACAAGTTGATGCGGCAATTGCGGATGCGCGCGCATTAACTTCTCGAAGGCTCCAATCAGGCCGACATGATTCTTACGAGGCTGCAGATCCCCTACGGTGAGGATAAAAGGAGCACGCACCCCAAACGAAGTGTGCACCCACCGCTGCGCCGACTCACGGGGCATGGGACGAAATGCGGACGCCACCCCGTTAGGCAAAACCACTACTTTCTCTGCATCCAGCGGGTAGGAGCTCAGTATTCTGCGTTTTGAGAACTCACTCGGCGTAATCACGCGCGCAGCCGACTTCACGGTCCGGTGTACGGTGCAGCGAAGTTGCAGCGCCCGAAAAGGAGTGAAATAGCCGGGATATTCCAGGAAACTGACATCGTGAACGCTCGCAACGATGGGAGTGGAGCAGAAGACTGGAGCGGTGTATTGCACATGCAGAAGATGAGGGCGATCTTGGCGCAGTCTTCTCGGAAGGTCGAATCCCAGGCGGACGAATGGATTCACAGCCACGCGCCTCTTCAGGAAACGTTGGGGCACGTCAGTAAAGGCGTCTTCGCGAGACAAATAGGTAATGAAATCGGACTCTTGGTCCAGCGTGGCGAAACAATTCAGCAAATTTCGAACATATGTCTCATTCCCTGTTAAGTGCTGGCCGATCGCATGAGCATCTACGGAAAAGCGCATGACCTTCTCCAGTATAGAGTGTTTTCAATTGTCAGAACGCCGTTTACACAACGTTTACAGATCGGACGCTGTCACCTTTGTCCTTATGTTACCTGCAATTGCTGATCCAAGTGGGCGGGTGCGTTCCTCTTGTTAGACGATTCTTCTTGCATGACTGTTTCCAAAGATAGAGTCCAGGGTTTTCCAGGCCGCCGGCCACGTATATCGCTCTTCAAAGAGCCGACGACCCGCGGATCCGATTCGCAACCGGTCCTGGGGCGAGGCCAGCAATCTCGACACTGAGTCGGCGAAGCGACACGGCTCATCGGCCAGCAAGAGATGTATCCCATCGGCGCAATCGAGTCCTTGGGCGCCGAGAGTGGTAGAAACGACCGGCGTTCCCGCCGCCCAGGCCTCTAGAATTTTGACGCGCGTACCACTTCCTGCGAGCAAAGGAATTACCGCAACCTGGCACTCGGCCAGCACAGCCACTGCATCTTCTACAAAGCCGGTTACTTGGATACGAGGTTCGCCGGCGACAAAAGGGCGAATCGCGCCGGGGTTCTTACCGACAATTCTCCATTTCAGTTTGGGCCAGTGCGATTGGAGAAGGGGCCAGATGGTCTTATGGAAAAATCGGACTGCCGAGATGTTTGGCGGATACTCGAGATTCCCGCTGAAGACGATCTCCTGTCGCTCCAATCGGCGTGGTTGAGGGGTTTCCGGTAGCGCATTCGGGTAGACAAAAACATTCACGCCGGGGCCGAGTTTACGCGCAAGTGCGGCGTCGGTAGTTGACGTTGCCAGAATTGAATCGAATTTGGGCAGCCACTTGCGTTCCAACGCCACAGATGCCGTAGCAAATCGTCTCAACGCCCATGCCCTGAGCGCGCTCTCGGAATCCGCCAGAGTCCGGTGCCAGACCGACTCGATATTGTGGAGATCGAGGATCGCGTTTTTACAATGCGGACGCACTTGTTGGATATAGGGCGCGCACCAAAAATGTTCGATAATGGCGGTCTCATATTGCTCACCGGCCAGGAAGGTCGAGATCTGGCGCGCAGATCCGGAAAAACGATCGACCAGAGGCGGCCGATTGCGGACGATCCGGAATGCGTTGCGGAGGGCTCGCGCGACAGGTCGTTTGGAATGATAGGGCAGATCGATTACGTCCAGTCGCTCGACGAGGCCTGGGGGAATTGCCAGGTCCGGGTCGGCTTCGCCGGCTTGGTGAAATACGATGGCGTGCACGGCGTAGCGACGGGCCAGGTACTCGAGCAACGACGCCGAACGCAGCGGCCCGCCTCCCACGGCAGGATAGGGCGCTTCGGCCGACAGGAAGAGGGCTTTAGGTTCTTTTTCGGAAGCGCGCTGCAGCGTGCTCATAAACCTCTCTAGTGAGCTTGGCAGTTTTCGTCCACGAGAATTGAGCCGCCCGAGCGAGTGCCCTCTCGCGCATGGCCTGGAGTTGTTGAGGATTCGCCAGCAACGATTCGAGTGTTCTAACCCAGGCGCGCTGGTCGTTGGGATCCAGCAGAATTGCCGCGTCGCCGGCGACTTCGGAAATCGCCGGATCATTTGAGGCCATCACAGCCGCGCCACACTGCATGGCCTCCAGCACCGGCAATCCGAAGCCTTCGTAATAAGAGGGATACAAACAAGCCAGCGCATTTGAATAAAGCCGGGGCAACTCCTCCTCAGGCGTGAGGCCGTGCAGCTGAAGGCCCGGCTCCGAGGAAATCTCCGGGAAATCCTCGCGGCGGCGCCCGGCCAGAACGAGTGCGATGGCATGATTCTTAGACACTTCGCGCCAGACTTCGAGCAAGAGATTCACGTTCTTTCGCGGCTCCAGAGTGCCAACATACAAAAGATACGGTGGATCGTCGCGCGGCGCGGAAACAGGACGAAAATGCCTTGCGGCCGCGAGCGGCACCGCAACTACGCGGTCTGCTTGCAAATGAAAACGCTCGACGGCCTGTTTTTTCACTGCTTGCGAATGCGTGATCAACATAGTCGCCAGACCCAGCCTCAGCAGCATCGGCGTACGGTTGCGCACGCGATCGGCTTCGGCATGCCAGGCGGAATTGAGCCACGGCGACAGATCATGAAACGTCATCACGCTGGGACGCACGGGCAAATACGGAACCGCGAAATCGGTGCCGTGGAAGACATCGATACCCAACCGCAAGATCTCGCCCTGCAAGCCCCACAGCCACCATCGCCGCTCCATCAGATTTCTTGGGCCGCGACCGGTCTTCAGATTGGGCAGCGCATTCGCAGGCCCCTCGAAAGGCTGATCCGAGAGCAGCCAGAATTCGTCTTCAGGAAAATTCGTCGCCAGCGCGAGACTCAGTTCCTCGGTGTAGCGTTTAGCGCCGCCGCTCGGAACCGTCAACGGAGTCGCGTCCAGCGCGATCTTCATCATTCGATGATAGTGGGAAAAACCGGGGCGATCTGCTACCAAAGCTGAACTTGCAGACCCGGAATCTTCGGGAAGCTGCGTTTGTCGCGCGTAATCAATTGGAGCCCGTTCGCGATGGCCGTCGCTCCGATCATGAGGTCGTAGGCGCCTATCGAAACCCCTTTTGGCGCCAGTTCTGCCCAGAGCTTAGCGTGAATCCGTGCCGCAATCAGATCAAAAGGAAGGACTGGCCAGGCTTCGAGAAGCCGTTCGACGAAGGCCTCTCGGCGCGCTCGGATGCGGCCCTTAGACGCTCGATGTACCCCGTGGAGCAGTTCGGAAGCAGTTACCGCGGACATTGCGATATCCATGTCGGCGGCTTCGCCGGGCAGGCGGTCCATATCGAACGAACCGCGTTCAATATCGATCAGAACACTCGAATCAATCAACGCTCCCACGGCGACTCCGGCAACGGCGGCTGAGTGCGATTAATCTCTTCGAGCGTGTCCCAGTATTCCGGATCGGGCTTCGGAATGGTCTTCCAAAGCTGTACTAAGTCGCGCAGTTTGAATCCTGCCGCCCCCGCGGGGACGATGCGGCAAACCGGCTGCCCCCCGCGCTCCACCACGAAGACTTCACGCCGGTAGAGCACGCGATTCAAGAGATCGGAAAATGTTCTAGCAGCCTCGGTGGCGGTTATATGTGATTCCATGATAATCAGATTATCATATCTGCGCGGCGTCTGCCATCGTGCCACAAGATGCAGGTGCAGCACCTGGGCAAACTACGAAATCCTGGATAAATTGGGCGAAGGCGGGATGGGCGAAGTGTGGCGCGCCCGCGATGAGCGCCTCAATCGTACCGTGGCGGTGAAGATTCTACCTCCGGATCTTGCAAATGATCCGCTGCGACGGGCGCGGTTCGAGCAGGAAGCCAGATCGCTCGGCGTGTTGAATCATCCCAACATCGTCGCCGTCTATGACGTAGGCCAAGACGTTGCACGCTCCTACATCGTTTCCGAGTTAGTGGATGGTGAGCCGCTGCGCAGCGTCATCGATCGCGGACCATTGCCGATACGCAAGGTGGTCGACTATGCCGTGCAGATGGCGGAGGCGCTGGCGGCCGCGCACGAACTCGGGATCGTCCATCGCGACCTCAAACCGGAGAATGTCATCGTGATCGCTCCGGCGGAGGTAGAAGTCGAGTAGCCGCCGAATGAATATCGGCATCGACCTGGGCACGACCAACTCGGCCCTCGCCTACATCGCACCGGTGCAAGGAGAGCTGCCGGATTACCCCGAGATCAAAGTGCTGCAGATCCCGCAGTATGTGGCGCCTGGGCAAGTAGAGTCGCGCCAAACCTTGCAGCAATTCCAGCGCATCACGTTCCGCAAAGGCTTCATCGATAATGCGCGATTCACTCCCGACGGCCGCAACATCATCTACGAGGCCAGTTGGGAAGGTGGACCGTCGCATATTTATCTGGCAATCCCAGGAAATCCGAACTCGCGTGATCTGGGTATTTCACCATCGAGCAGTCTCCTGGCAATCTCTTCCAAAGAAGAGCTGGCCTACACCGATGGGTCCGGAAACCTCATGCGCGGCTCGATATCGGGAGGCCAGATGCGGCCCTTGCTCGACAGCGTCGCGGCGGCCGACTGGTCGCCCAACGGCGAAGCGCTCGCCGTGTTGCGACAAGTGAACGGGAAGAATCGGGTCGAATATCCGATCTGGAACGTTATCGCGGACGATCTGCTCTTTCCTCTGGAGACCATCCGCGTTTCGCCGGATGGCACGCGCGTGGCGTTCCTCACGTTCTTTCATGGAAGGGCGGTAGGTTTGCATATCGTCGACCGGAACAAAAAGCAACAATACCTTGGTGAAATCTCCGGCCAGACTTCTTCAAATACTCCCTTTCCACTTTCGTGGAGCCTCAACGGCGACGAGATCTGGTTTCGTTCCTTCGATTCGAACGACACCCAAACAATTTACGCCGCGGACTTGAAGGGTCATAGGCGCGTAGTCGCTAATCCTCCCGCGAATGTGGAACTCTACGACCTTTCGCGGCGAGGTGAAGCGCTGCTCAGCGCCGGCTCGGCACGGTGGGGCATACTCGGCAGTGCTCCCGGCGACTCTCAAGAACGCGACCTGTCCTGCCTGGACGGCGGCGTCGTGATGGGCATTTCCAGCGACGGCCGGCTGATCGCAGCCACGGTAACTGGCGAGGGCGCCGGCCCCAAAGGCAGTGTTTACGCGCGCAAAACCGACGGATCTCCACCTTTGCGCCTGGGGGACGGCACCGCGTACGCTATCTCTCCGGATGGAAAATGGGCCTCGGGCTACGTTGTGGATGATGCTGGCTTGCGCCGCTTCGTGCTCTTTCCCACCGGTGCGGGAGAGGAAATCACAGTAGATGTGCCTGGTGTCAAACCCGCGGCACTTTTCGGTTGGCTCTCTGGGGACCAGCGCTATCTCGTCACCGGCCGCTTGCCCAACAAGAAATATCAATGCTTCGCGTGGGATGCTAGGCGCGGGGCCGTTCAGCCCGTATGCCCCGAAGGGACACCCGATCGCTTCGACATCTCGGCATCGCCCGTTGGGACCAAAGTGCTGAATGCCGGAATCAATGGCAACGGCTGGTTTGTCTACCCCGTAGACGGAGGTCCGGAGCAGGAAGTGAAAGGAATTGGCCAGGATGAAATCCCCACCGGATGGCGCGCGGACAATCAATCACTCTACGTGCGACCACGGCGCGCCGGCGATATGTCGACGCCGGTCTGGATCGTGGATATCGCAACCGGCAAGCGAACGTTATGGAAAGAGATCCGCCCGTCGCAGCCGATTGACTTCCGCTACGACCTGCATCTGCACATCACGCCCGACGGCCGCGCCTACGCCTACAATTTCAGCCTGCAGCTGTCCGATCTTTACCTGGCGCAGGGCCTGCGTTAATCGTCGGAGCCCACGGCGGTATCCGGCGGGCGTATATTATCAAGCATGACCAAAGAAGAAATCCTGCTTGCTCATCGAGACTACCTTTATCCTTCCGTCTTTCATTACTACAAAGACCCGCTCGTGATCGCGCGCGGCAAAGACCAATACGTCTGGGATGCAGACGGGAACCAATATCTCGATTTCTTCGGCGGCATCGTCACCATCGGCGTCGGCCATTGCAACGACGAAGTGAATCGCAAAGTCCATGCTCAAATGGATCGCTTACAGCACGTCTCCACCGTGTTCGCCACCGAGCCGCAGGCGGCGCTCGCCAAGAAGCTGGCACAAATCACGCCGGGCCAAAAGCTGACGAAGTCATTCTTCACCAACAGCGGCACCGAAGCGAACGAGACCGCCATCCTGACCGCGCGCTGCTATACCGGATCGACGGAGATCGTGGGACTGCGCTACGCTTACCACGGCCGTTCGGCACTGGCGATGAGTCTGACAGCGCAGTCGACCTGGCGGCTCGGCCCGGTGACGCAGCCCGGAATCGTGCACGCCGTGAATGCCTATTGCTACCGCTGTCCGTATGGCCTTTCGTATCCTTCCTGCGGCGTCAAATGCGCTCAGGATGTCGAGGAAGTGATCCGCACCACGACTTCCGGACGAATTGCCGGTTTCATTGCAGAGCCCATTCAAGGTGTGGCCGGCTTTGTAACTCCGCCCAAGGAATATTTCCCGATCGTGGCCGATATCGTCAAGAAGTACGGCGGTTTGTTCATCAGCGACGAAGTTCAGACCGGCTGGGGGCGGACCGGCGGTAAATGGTTCGGAATCGAGCAGTGGGGCGTGCAACCGGATATCATCACCAGCGCCAAGAGCCTCGGGAACGGCGCGCCCATCGGCCTCACTATTGCCCGGCCTGAAGTCGCCGACTCGGTGAAGGGCGCCACCATCTCGACATTCGGCGGTAATCCGGTAACTACGACGGCCGCGAAGGCCGTCATCGATTTCATCGAAGACCACAAGCTCTCGATCAATGCCGCCGAGGTCGGCGCCTATTTGCGCGGCAAGCTGAATGAGATGAAGGAGAAGCATTCGATCATAGGCGACGTGCGCGGCATGGGGCTGTTGCAAGCGGTCGAACTGGTGGAGGATCGCGAAACCAAGAAGCCCGCCACGGCCCATATGCCGGCCCTGATGGAGGCGACCCGCGAGAACAAGATTCTGGTGGGCAAGGGCGGTTTCTACGGCAACGTCCTGCGCATTTCGCCGCCTTTGAATATCAGCAAAACCGACGTCGACGAGTTCGCCCGCCTGCTGGACGCGAGCTTTGTGAAGGCTCAGGCTGCGCTCGCGGTAGCCTAAGGGCTTTGGACCAAGAATATGGACGAGAGAGCATTTTACAAAGAATCGCAGACCACCAAGCCCGCTACTCTGAACTGCCCCTTCTGCCGCAGTGCCGAAGCTTACGACTTACGCTGGCTGGTGCGGACGAAAGTGGATCGCCTGCCCGGCAATGCCGACGAGCGTGACCGGGCCAAGTTCAAAAAGGCCGCCAGCTACATGGTGTTGCTGGACGACAAAGTGATGTGCAAGAACATGCGCTGCCGCAAACGTTTCGACATCTCGGGCGTCAAGACCACGGCGTTCATTTAGGACCGCCGCTATTTAGGACCGCCACCGGTCGACGCTATCTGCCGAACGTAATGTTCGAGTCGGCCGTAAACTTGCGATAGTTGTCATAGTCCACGTCGTTCTTCACCAGCAGGCGTCCCTCGCGGGAACGAAGCTCGAACTGCAGCGGCAGCAGGTAATCGGCATCGCCGATCCGGTTGTACTCGTAATCGAGCGCCAGACTCACATCCTGAATCGGGAAGGAGGGTGGAACGCCGTCCGGATGAAGCGTGATGCGGTGCACCATGCGCTTCCGAGCATCGACGAAGATGAGTCCGTGGTAACCGGTCACAAGATCCAGCTTTTGTGCGACCTTGATGTGATAGTTGGATTTGGGAGCAAGCACACGATATGAATACACGTGCATCTTTCGTCCGCGCAGCGTGAACCAGTTTTGCCAGGCGAATTTAGTTTCCGTGTCCGGCGAAAAGATCGATTTCATCACCGAGCCAAATTCACCCGAGGACGATGCGCCGCCCAGTTGCTCATGCGGAATGCTGGCCGGCATCCCATTCAGTTCGATCACCTTGTAGTCTTCCCGGTGCTCAAAGTAAGTAAGGCGCTCGACAATGATGTCGATGGGCCGCCAGCCATTCTTGCCATTGAAATCCTCAAAACGGCGCGTGGTCTGAGTGCAGATGAAATTGGGGAGATCCTCCTCGTGACTCAGAGCGTGCTCGGTAGCGTCAGCGAGGACCTGCTTTTGCTCCATCGATGCCGGCGGCTCGGGAGATTGGGCGCGCGCCGTCGAGATTCCCAACCCTGCTAGCAGGAGGCCCGCGGCTGCTAAGCTACACTGACGCCAGATGGAAGTGGAGATTCGTGTCCTGGGCACGCGAGATGCGGAAGCCTTTTGGCACCTCCGCCTGGAAGCGCTGGAGAGCGAACCGCTGGCATTCGGTGGGTCGGCCGAGGAACATCGCTCAACTACTTTGGAAATGGTGGCTGCCCGCCTCAGTCCCTCGGATGCGCACAGCTTCGTGTTAGGCGCCTTTTCCGACGGACAACTAGTTGGAACCATCGGTTTCGCGCGCCACCAGAATCGTAAAGACAGCCATAAAGGCCGCATCTGGGGAGTGTACGTCAAAGAGGGCCACCGTGGGAAAGGCATCGGACGTCAACTACTCGAAGGTGTGTTGCGACGCGCTCAATCGCAGCCCGGCTTGGAGCAGGTAATGCTCACGGTCGGACATAATCAAGCTGCCGCAAAGCGGCTCTATTCGGCGCTGGGCTTCCAGGTTTTCGGCCACGAGAATCATGCTTTGAAGGTCGGCGACGTTTACGTCGACGAGGATTACATGGTGGTTCATTTTACACCGAACACTCAGTCGGGATAGGCCCGTTCGATAATCGCCCGAAAACCGGTGTTGGCGGGCAGCGTTCCAAAGGCGCGGCCGCCCTCACTGGCCAGTCGCGTGGCGCAAAACGCGTCGGCCACTTCTGGAACGCTGTGCCGGATCAGGAGCGAGGCTTGCAAAGCCAGAGCGAGACGCTCCGCCACTCTGCGCGCTTCTACCTCGGTCGCAACCGCCGGAAGGTCTTTCTCCAGCCGATCGGCGAAGGCATCGAAACGGCGATCCGCGCCGCGTGCCAGGCGGATCTCGTCTCCGACGCTGGCCGCCGCGTCCGGCTCTTTCTTGATCGCGCGCAGGATGTCGAGGCAGATCACGTTCCCCGAGCCTTCCCAAATCGAATTCAGGGGCGCTTCGCGATAGAGGCGCGGAAGAATGCACTCCTCGACGAAGCCGTTGCCGCCCAGGCACTCGAGTGCTTCGTTCACTTGCGCCGGCGCGCGCTTCGAGATCCAATACTTCGCCACCGCGGTTCCCAGGCGCGCAAACCCATGCTCGGCGGCATCGCTCTCACGAGCATCGAAGGCCCTGGCAAGGCGCATCATCAACACCGTCGCAGCCTCGGATTCCAGGCACAGGTCCGCGAGAACGTTCTGCATCAGCGGCTGTGCGATCAACAAACGGCCGAAGGCCTGGCGATGCCGCGCATGATGAATGGCCTGAACCACCGCCTGCCGCATCAAGGAGGTCGAACCGATGACGCAATCGAGCCGCGTGTGCTGCACCATTTCGATGATGGTGGCCACACCGCGCCCCTCTTCGCCGATGCGCCGCGCCCAGGCTCCGTCGAATTCGACTTCGGAAGACGCGTTCGAACGATTGCCCAGTTTGTCCTTGAGCCGCTGGATGCGAAAACGGTTGCGCTCTCCATCCGGAGTCCAGCGCGGGAGCAAAAAACATGTCAGCCCCTTGAGCGCTTGCGCCAGAACCAGGAAGGCATCGCACATAGGCGCCGAGCAAAACCACTTGTGGCCGGTGATCAGATATTCAGAGCGGGATTGCGCGCCCTCGATATTCTCCGCCAGAGTGATATTCGCACGCACGTCGGAGCCGCCCTGCTTTTCCGTCATGGCCATGCCGATCAGCGCGCCCGATTTCTCATTCAGCGGCCGGAAACGCGGGTCATATCGCGCCGAAAGGATGTGCCGCTCCCATTCGCGCGCCAGATCCGGTTGCTTTCGTAGCGCCGGAACAGAAGAGTAGGTCATTGAAACCGGGCAGGTATGCCCGGCTTCGTTTTCGGAAGCGAGCAGCATGAGCCCCGCACGCGCCACATGTGCGCCACGCTGCCGTTCGGACCAGGGTAGGCTCGCCAGGCCGTGTTCGATCGACAAGCGCATCAGATCGTGCCAGGCGGGGTGGAATTCCACTTCATCGATCCGGTAGCCGAATCGGTCGTGAGTGTGTAGCACGGGTGGATTCTCATTAGCCTGAAATCCCCACCAGATGGCCTCTTCGGTACCCACCAAACGCCCGAATTCCTCGAGTTTGGGCTTGGCCCAACCGGCTCCCTCGCGTTCGAGCGCCGCAGCCAGAATGCCGTCGGTAGTGAACAGATTGTAGTCCACCAGCAGGGGAGGCTGATTCAGAACCTCGCTAGTGGCTTTCGGGGACTCGATCGCCAGTTTCAAAATATGTCTCTCTCGATTCTATCAAGCTATGTTCATAGAATTCGGCAGATTTCCTCCCGGCCATGAAACCTTCCGGCCCGAAATCAGATCAAAGGAGAACGACCAGTTGCGCAAGCCCAAAACATGAAATTTTTGCTCCGACCTGAAAATCTTGCCGAATCAATACTTAGGGAGATTCCCAGTTCCTTCCCTCTTATCCGGCTAGCATAATGGCAAGTTAAAGTAACGTCCCGTTAGACTTAGCGTCCGGATCATTAGTACCCCATCACACTCTGGTCACCGTGGCACGAAAACTGCCCTTGTCGCGAGCGGAGTTGAAAACAAAAACATGACCTGCGAAGAATACGGCAGCGCTTATAAGAGGGGCTATAACTTGACAGTCCGTTTCCTGGTATCGCGAGGGCTCACCTATGACGCGGCGCAAGAAACTGCGCAGGCAGCATGGGTGAAGGGCTGGGAACGACTTGGTCAATTGCGCGATTCCAACATGGTCTTAACCTGGATGAACAGCATCGCGCTCAATATCCACCGTAGTTGCATGCGTCGCGAGCCTTTCTTGCAGACGCTTCCCGAACTCGCCACGCCGCCAAAGGTCAACCTCGCGGCCATCGATGTCCGGCGCATTTTGAAAACCTGCAAGAAGAACGACCGCATGGTTCTGCAGCGGCACTACCTAGAGGGCTACAAGGTCCAGGAAATCGCGCGCGCTCATGGCTGGACCGAAACTGCGGTTCGAATTCGTCTGCTGCGTGCCCGCCGCGCTGTCGGCAAACGGTTCGCCGCTTGAGCTAGTCTGCCTTCCTAGGCACTCGGGGCGGCTGTGCGGAGGGGGCCGCCCTTAAATCTGATTGTAATCTTCTTAACATCCAAACTTGCCAGATAATATTTTTTGCAATTCTGCTGCAATTTGATTTAGGATAGAGGGTCATACAGGACTAACTGGATGGCCCAGATATTCCACCGCAGCGTAAACTCAATTGCCACCCTCAGCATCGTAGGTGCCGGTCTCGGAGCGGGTCTGCTCCTCGCATTTGCCTACTCGATGGACCGAGGGCACTACATCACCGATGTCAAAGTCGTCAAAGAACAGCCGGTCCCCTTCAGCCATAAGCACCACGTAAGCGACGACGGCATCGATTGCCGCTATTGCCATACGTCGGTAGAAACGTCCTCTTTCGCCGGGATTCCAGCCACCGAGATCTGCATGAGCTGTCATTCGCAGATTTGGGCCAATGCTGAAATCTTGGAGCCGGTACGCGCCAGCTTCCGCACCGGCGAATCGCTGGAATGGACCCGTATCCACGACCTTCCCGATTTTGTATACTTCAACCACAGTATTCACATCAACAAGGGCATCGGCTGCGCCACCTGCCATGGCCGCGTGGACCAGATGCCGCTGATGTACAAAGAAAACACACTTTACATGAACTGGTGCATTCAGTGTCACCGCAATCCCGAGAACTATGTCCGTCCGCGCGACCAGGTTTTCAACATGGCCTATGAGCCGCCGGCGAATCAACAAGAGCTGGGTCGAAAGCTCGTCCAGGAGTATCACATTCAAAGCTTGACTGATTGCTACACTTGCCACCGATGAACGACAAACCCGCTCTTGATCTAGACAAGATTCGGGCTCGGCTGGGATCAGCCCAGGGACCGCTCTACTGGAAGAGCCTGGAGGAGCTCGCCGAAACCGACGAGTTCAAGGCTTTCCTGGAAGATGAATTTGCGGTCCGTACGCCCGACTGGCTGGAACCGGCCAACCGCCGTAATTTTCTGAAGCTGATGGGCGCATCGCTGGCTTTGGCCGGCGTCACCGCCTGTACCAAACAGCCCAAAGAAACCATCGTTCCCTACGTCCGCCAGCCGGAGGACTTTATCCCCGGTGTTCCGCTCTACTACGCCACAGCGATGCAGATGGGCGGCGTCGGCACCGGACTGCTGGCGACCAGCCATTTGGGACGTCCGACGAAAGTCGACGGAAATCCCGATCATCCCGGAAGTCGAGGAGCTTCGGACTATTTCCAGCAGGCCTCGATTCTCACGCTGTACGATCCCGATCGCGCACGCGCTGTCACGCGTAACAACCAGATCAGCAGTTGGGTCGCATTTCAAGCCGCCCTCACTGCGGTGCGCGAGGCTGCGGCGACCAAGAAGGGCGACGGTTTCCGGCTCCTCACCGAAACCGTGACGTCGCCAACCCTGACCGACCAAATCAATGCGATTCTGAAGCAGTTTCCAAGCGCCAAGTGGCATCAATACGAGCCCTGTGGCCGGCATAATGCCTATCGCGGCGCCGTGCTGTCCTTTGGACGCCCCGTCAACACCATTTATCACTTCGATCAGGCCGACGTCATCGTTTCGCTGGACGCGGACTTTCTCTCCTGTGGGCCCGGCAATCTGCGCTACGCCCGCGACTTCGCCGACCGGCGGCGCGTGTTGACCAATGTGACACATACTCCGCAGCCCAAGGAAGATTGGCAGGAGGGCTATCAGGAAGGGCCGATCCCGTCGCGTCCAAATCAATCGGCGGGTTACGCCGACGAGAACCGTGGGCCGGTCGTATTGCCGCCGCAAGTGCAAGCGCAAGGAAAACCGCCCGATCAGACCACGATGAACCGGCTGTATGTCGTCGAGCCGGCGCCGACGCCGACCGGCGGAATGGCCGATCATCGCTTCGTGGTGCGAGGCAATGAAGTGGATGGCTGGGCCGGCGAATTAGCCGCGGCGCTGGGTGTCGGCGGCGCGCAGGGCGGTGGAAAATACAAGGAAGTCGCGGCCATTGCGCGCGATTTGCAGGCGCATAAGGGCGCTTCGATCGTGATAGCCGGTGAACACCAACCTCCGCACGTCCACGCGTTGGCGCATGCCATGAACCAGGCGCTCGGCAATGCGGGCAAGACCGTAACCTACACGGAGCCAATCGAAGGCAACGCTATCGACCAGCAAACGTCGTTGCAGGAGCTGGTCGACGACATGAACGCCGGCAAGGTCAATTCGCTGCTGATTCTGGGCGGCGATCCGGTGTACAACACGCCCGTTGATTTGAAATTCTCCGAGGCCCTGAAAAAGGTCGCGTGGCGCGGTTACCTGGGGCTCTTCTACGATGAAACGGCTGCGCAATGCGTCTGGCACGTGCCGGAAGCTCATTATCTGGAATCGTGGGGCGACGTGCGCGGGTTCGATGGAACCGTAAGTTTCCAGCAGCCGCTGATCGCGCCTCTTTACGGTGGCAAGAGCGTCTATGAGGTCATGGCGACGTTGGCGGGCCAACCCGATAAGAGTTCTCACGACGTCGTCCAGGATTACTGGCAGACGCAAGCCGCTGGCGCATCTTTCGACATCTTCTGGCAGAAGGCGCTGCATGACGGCGTCGTTCCGAATACTGCGCGTGCAGCGGCCAACGTAACCGCCAAGGCGCCCCCGGCCGCAGCCGCCCAACAGGCGCAAGGAGTCGAGATTCTCTTCCGGCCCGATCCGACGATCTGGGACGGATCGTTCGCCAACAATGGCTGGCTGCAGGAGTTGCCCAAGCCTCAGAACAAGATGACTTGGGACAACGCCGTCTGGATCAGCCCCACCACGGCGACGCAGCACAACCTGCTCACTGAGGACATGGTGGAGCTGAAATACCAGGGACGCACCGTCACGGGTGGGGTGTGGATCATGCCGGGACATGCCAACGACAGCGTGACCGTCCATTTGGGATTCGGCAGGACACTTGCCGGCCAAGTCGGCAACGAAGTCGGATTCAACGCCTACCTGCTCCGCACATCCGGCGAGCCTGATGGCGGCTATGGCCTCGAGATCCAAAAGGTGGGCGGCCATCACCCCTTCGCCACCACCCAACACACGCAGACCATGGAAGTGGACGAGCCCGTTCGCGTCACAACGCTTGACGAATACAAGAAGAATCCTCAGTTTGCCGACGCAAAGGAAGGGCAAAAGCCACTGCCTCAATACCTGACCTTGTATCCCGATTATCGGTACCAAGGCTACAAATGGGGCATGACTATCGATTTGAATACTTGCGTGGGCTGTAGCTCTTGTGTCTCGGCCTGCCAGTCGGAAAATAACATAGCAGTGGTGGGTAAGATCGAAGTAGCGCGCGGGCGCCACCTGCATTGGATTCGCGTGGACCGCTATTTCAAGGGCAACTGGGACAATCCGGAGCTGTATTATCAGCCGGTACCCTGCATGCAGTGCGAGAACGCGCCGTGTGAGCTGGTCTGCCCGGTGGCCGCGACCGTCCATAGCGGCGACGGTCTCAATCAGATGGTTTACAACCGCTGCGTCGGGACCCGGTATTGCTCCAACAACTGCCCCTACAAGGTCCGGCGCTTCAATTTCCTGCTGTACTCCGATTGGAACACGCAGAGCCTGTATCCACTTCGCAATCCCAACGTGACGGTGCGCAGCCGCGGCGTCATGGAAAAGTGCACCTATTGCGTTCAGCGCATTAACGCGGCGAAGATTCAATCCGAGAAGGAAAATCGGCGCATCGCCGAGGGTGAGGTGGTCCCGGCTTGCGTACAGGCCTGTCCCACCAAGGCTATCGCATTCGGCGATATCAACGATCCGAAAAGCCAAGTGGCGCAACTCAAGGCGCAAGCGCGGAATTATAGTTTGCTGGAAGATTTGAATGTGCGGCCCCGGACCACCTACCTCGGCCGCTTGCGGAATCCGAACCCGGACATCGAGAAAGGTTAGATCTTGAAGACGGAAGAACTGGATCAAAGAGCGATCGACCCCGGCCCGGATAAAATCATCGCTCCGGGGTTTGATTACGCGACGGTCACGGATAAGATCGCCAACACCGTCCTGATGCCCGTCGAGAAGACGCCGCCTCAGTGGTGGATCAGCCTGTTGATCGCCTTCACCTTGATGCAAGGCCTCCTGGTGGCGTCAGCGTGGCTGCTCTACAAGGGCGTCGGCGTTTGGGGAATCGTAATTCCCGTGGCCTGGGGCTATGCGATCGTCAACTTCGTATGGTGGATCGGTATCGGGCATGCGGGAACGCTGATTTCGGCGATTTTGCTGCTGCTGAAACAGGACTGGCGCACCTCGATTAATCGCTTTTCAGAAGCGATGACGCTGTTTGCCGTCGCGCAGGCCGGCATGTTCCCCATCCTTCACATGGGCCGCCCCTGGCTGGGTTATTGGCTGATTCCCTACCCCAGCTCGATGTGGATCTGGCCGCAGCCCCGCAGTCCGCTGGTCTGGGACGTGTTCGCGGTGACTACCTACCTCACCGTCTCGCTCATGTTCTGGTTCGTCGGTTTGGTGCCCGACCTGGCGACCATGCGCGACCGCGCCAAGCAGCAGTGGCAGAAGATTGTTTTCGGCATGCTCAGCATGGGCTGGCGCGGCTCGGCGAAACATTGGTCGCGCTACCAAATGGCCTATCTGCTGTTAGGCGGCTTGGCGACGCCCCTGGTGGTTTCAGTTCACACCGTCGTCAGCTTCGACTTCGCAATCAGCCTTTTGCCCGGGTGGCACACCACCATCTTCCCGCCCTACTTCGTCGCCGGTGCAATTTATTCCGGTTTCGCGATGGTGATAACGCTCGCGATTCCGACCCGCAAATGGTTCCACCTGGAAGATCTGATTACCACGCGCCACCTGGATGCGATGGCCAAGTTGATGCTCGGCACTGGATTGATTGTGGCGTATGGATACATGATGGAAGCGTTCATGTCGTGGTATAGCGGCAATCCCCACGAGATGTTCATGTATCACAACCGCGCCACCGGTCCTTACTGGCCCTTCTTCTGGGCTTTGATTCTGTGCAACATCCTGATCCCGCAGTCGCTGTGGTCCCGGCGCGTACGGCAGAACGTCCCGCGCCTGTTCTTTGTGTCGCTGGTCGTGAACATCGGCATGTGGCTGGAGCGGTTCATCATCGTCGTTACCAGCCTAACCCGCGACTTCCTACCTTCTTCGTGGGGCATGTATTATCCGACCCAATGGGACTGGGCGGTGTTGCTCGGCACCATCGGCTTCTTCCTCACGCTGATGATTCTCTTCGTACGCACGCTGCCGTCAATCTCGATCTTCGAAGTGCGTGAGGTGCTGCATCATCTGGCGCCACACATATTGGAGGATTCGCCTAAACCGGCACACGGGGACTGATATGAACGAAACGTTTTGGGATCGGCACGGCATACACGGCCTCATGGCGCAATTTGAAAGCCCCGAGCACTTGATAGCGGCCGCAAACCGCGCCTACGCCGCGGGCTATCGCAAGATGGATGCCTACTCTCCCATGCCGATCGAGGGTTTGGCGGAAGCGATCGGCTTCACCCGGCACTGGGTCTCGGCCGTTGTATTAGCAGGCGGACTGGCAGGTTGTATCGGTGGGTTCTCATTGCTGTGGTGGATCTGCGTTATTGCCTACCCGCACAACGTCGGCGGCCGCCCGTTTGATAGCTGGCCGGCCTTCATTCCCATAACCTTTGAGTGCACCGTTTTATTGGCCGCGCTCAGCGCGGTGGTCGGGATGTTTGCGATGAACAAGCTGCCCATGCCGTATCATCCGGTGTTCAACGTGCCTTCGTTTTCAGAACACGCCTCGGTGGACCGCTTTTTCCTGTGCATCGAAGCCGATGACCCAAAATTCGATCTCATCCAGACCCGGCAGTTCCTGCAGGAACTCAACCCCGAAGAGGTGGCCGAAGTTGAAAAATAAGATCGCCATCTCCGCTGGAGCCCTGCTGTTGCTCGCCTTGGCGGGTTGTCGCGACGACATGCACAACCAACCGCGCTACAAACCGCTGGCGGCTAGCGAGTTTTTCGCCGATCACCGATCCGAGCGGCCGGAGGTGGATGGAACGGTAGCTCGGGGGCACTTACGCATCGACAGCGCGCGCTACACCGGAAAATTCAATGGCGAGGACATCGATCAGTTTCCCATTCCCATCACCCGCGCCGACATCGAGCGTGGCCGGGATCGCTTTAATATCTACTGCGCGCCTTGCCACGGCCGTCTGGGCGATGGCAACGGCATGGTGGTGCTGCGAGGCTTCCGGCAAGCGGCATCCTATTACTCCGACAAGCTGATGAAAGCGCCGGTGGGCCACTTCTTCGACGTGATGACCAATGGGTTCGGAGCGATGCCGAGTTACGCCTCTCGCGTCCAGACGGATGACCGCTGGCGGATCGTCGCCTACATTAAGGTCCTGCAGGTCAGCGAATCGGCCAAGCTGAGCGATGTGCCGGCCGATCAGCGCCAAAACCTGAAACTCGAACCCGCTCCGAACGGCCTGTTGCAGGGCGCCCCTCCAACGGGTAATCCGCTTACGCCGCCCGCCCAACCCAATCCAGGAGCCGCACGATGACGCCCAGCGAAGCCCTTCTCCCGCGGATGGACCGCATCCAGCGCAATTCACTGGTTGTCGGTGTCGTAGCTTTGGCCCTCAGCGTCATTGGCCTCTTCCTGGACGCCGCGCATTTCTGGCAGTCCTATCTGTTCGCTTATATCTTCTGGAGCGGTCTGGCGATCGGTTGCCTGGGCATCTTCTTTCTGCACAACGTGGTCGGCGGGAACTGGGGCGTCGCAGTGCGCCGATTCGTGGAGTCCGGATTACAAACCCTGCCGCTGGTCGCTCTGTTCGTGATTCCGATATTTTTTGGGATGGGTACGCTCTACTCCTGGACCCACGCCGATGTTCGAGCGCACGATTTCGCGGTTGGCCACAAGGCCGCGTACATGAACGTGCCGTTCTTCATCGGAAGGACCATCTTGTACTTCCTGATCTGGTTCTTCTTCGGCTTCCGGATTCTGAGCATGGCCAACGAACATGACCGGACCGGCGATCCGGCGCTCTTCCGGCGCATCAAGGGCGCCAGCGCCCCGGCCCTGTTGATCTTCGTGGTAACGACGACGTATGCATTCATCGATTGGATCATGTCGCTGGAGCCCAACTGGTACTCCACCATCTACGGGTGGATGTTCACGGTGGGCGAAGTTCTGCTGACATTTTCGTTTCTGATCGCCATTCTGGTGCTGCTTTCCAAATACGAGCCCTTCGCCGGCTTCTTGACGCGGCAGCATTACCACGATCTCGCGAATCTGATGTTGACCTTCACCATGCTGTGGGCCTACATGTCATTCGCGCAATTTCTCATCATCTGGGCCGAAAACCTGCCGGACGAGATTCCCTGGTACGTTCGCCGCTTCAGCGGAGGATGGGGCTACGTGGCCTGGTTTATCTCCATCTTTCATTTTTGCGTTCCTTTCTTCCTGCTACTGATGCGCTTTGTCAAAAAGCATCCGGAGCGGCTACGGGCGCTAGCAATTTGGATGATTCTCGTCCGCATAGTGGACGTGTTCTGGATTGTCGAGCCGGCCTTCCGCCAGCATGGATTAGAGATTTACTGGACCGATCTCGCCGCATTGGTCGGCTTGGGCGGTATCTGGATCGCCTTCTTCATCCGGCATCTCAAAGCGCGGCCGTTACTGCCGGCGAACGATCCGCGGGACACTTATTCTCTGGTACGCGTGCAAGGACACTGACATGGAACACCCAGTCAACATGGAACACCCGGTCGCTCCCAGCCCCAACGGCTCTGGCCACGAGCAGCGCGAAGTCGATGTCCGCTTCATCGTGGTGTCGTTGATCACCCTTTTGATCGGCGCATTTCTGGTTTGCCTTCTGACGATCGGAATATTCCGTTATTTCCACAACACCTATCTTCCGCCGCAGGCCACCTACGTCCAGCCTCCCCTGCCGCCCGAGCCGCGGGTGGAAGACAAGCCCTATCTACAACTGCAGAATCTGCGGACGCTGGAAGATCACGTACTCACGACCTACGCCTGGGTGGATGAGAACGCCGGCACCGTGCGAATCCCGGTGGATCGCGCCATGGACATGGTGGCGCAGAAAGGGCTGCCGTACCACAATTATCTCGACGACATCACCAAAGGAAGTAAAAATGCCAAGCAGTAAAGGTAGCGTGGCGCACGCACTCTTGCGTGCCTCGTTAGCACTCGCGCCGACGCTTGTCGGCTATTTATTGTGCTCCCCCGCCGCCGCCCAGCAGTACGGCCTCCCCGCCATGATCCGCGGGGTGGGAATCGATCAGAATCTTAACGCCCAAATCCCTCTGGAGGTGATGTTCAAGGACGAGACCGGCCAGGCTGTTCGCCTGGGCCAGTATTTCCGGCAGAAGCCGGTAGTCCTCGCGCTGGTTTACTACGAATGTCCCATGCTATGCGACATGGTGCTCAACGGCCTGACACATACGATGGAGCAGATCTCGCTCAACTTAGGATCCGATTTTGACGTGGTCACCGTGAGCTTCAATCCTAAGGAAACTTGGCAGCTTGCGGCGGCCAAGAAAGCCAACTACGTCGAAAAATACCAGCGTAAAGGCGCCGCGCAGGGCTGGCATTTTCTCACCGGCCAGGAAGACGCCATCAAGAAGCTGGCCGACACGGCAGGCTTCCACTACAAGTACGATCCAATTACCAAACAGTTCGCGCACGCCAGTGGCATCATGGTCCTCACGCCGGATGGAAAGATCGCGCGCTATTTTTACGGAATCGCGTACAAGCCTAGGGATTTCCGCCTGGGACTGGTGGAGGCTTCGCAAAACAAGATTGGTGACCTGGCCGATCAGGTCCTGCTCTTTTGTTACCACTACGATCCGATGACCGGCAAGTACGGCGCGATCATTCAAAATGTGACGAAAGTGCTTGGCTCGGCCACCGTACTTGCGTTAGGAGCGCTAGTGTTTGTGCTTATCAAACGCGGCACAGATTCTGAACGTGGGAGGCCTGCCTAAGCAATGGAGTTACCCCTGTTTCCTGAAGCTGCCTCGGCCATTGCGAGTAGCGTCGATTACCTCTATTTCTACCTAACAGCCGTGTCCATCGTCATGACGGCGGTGATCTTCGCGGCGGTCTTCTTTTTTGCGATCAAGTACCGGCGCCGCTCAGAGGACGAGATTCCACCGCCGATTCACGGCTCTTTGAAACTCGAGATCGCTTGGTCTGTCCTCCCATTCCTGGTCATGTTGACCTTCTTCTGGTGGGGCGCGCAGATTTTCTTTGCTAACGCCAGTCCTCCGCCGGATGCGATGGACATCTACGCCGTCGGCAAGCAATGGATGTGGAAGATTCAGTACCCGGAAGGCCAAAGAGAGATCAACGAGCTGCACGTACCCATCAACCGGCCGATCAAGGTGACGCTGGCTTCCGAAGACGTGATCCACAGTTTCTTTATCCCTGCTTTCCGTGTAAAGCACGACGTCGTGCCCGGCCGTTACGACATCATGTGGTTCACCGCTACCAAACCGGGCCGGTATCACCTTTTCTGCGCCGAATATTGCGGGACTGAACATTCCGGCATGGTGGGATGGGTCACCGTGATGACGGAAAACGATTATGAGAACTGGCTGGCCGGAAACGGCTCGGAAGGAACCATGGCGCAGCAGGGCGAAAGGCTGTTCGGACAACTGGGATGCGCCACCTGCCATCAACTGGACCAGCAGGGCCGCTGTCCCATCTTGCGTGGAGTTTATGGCTCGCGCGTACAGTTGCAGAATGGCCAGACCGTCCTGGCAGACGATGCCTATATCCGCGAGTCGATCTTGAATCCCAATGCCAAGGTCGTGGCCGGCTACCATGCTGACGTCATGCCGACCTTCCAGGGTCAGATCACCGAAGAACAATTGCTGCAGCTCATCGTGTACGTCAAATCCCTGGCAATCCAGGGAGCGCCGCCGGTATCCCAACAACCCGCCGCTGCAGCGGACGGAGCGCAGACACCGAGTCAAACCCCAACCACGGGTGAAAAAAAATGAGTACTGTTTTACAAGATCCTCGGGCGGTGGAAACCCCCAATTACCTGAACCAGGAGTACGGCTGGAAATCGTGGCTTTTCACCAAGGACCACAAGCGCATCGCCGTGCTCTATATCATTTCGATCACGGTGATGTTTTTCATCGGCGGGATCTTCGCCAGCCTGATCCGGGTGGAATTGCTTACCCCGCAGGGCGACCTGGTGAATTCCGACACCTACAACAAGTTCTTCACCATGCACGGCATCGTGATGGTCTTCTTCTTCCTGATACCATCCATCCCGGCAACTCTTGGAAACTTCTTTGTGCCCATGATGATCGGCGCCAAAGACCTGGCCTTTCCACGTATCAATCTGTTGAGCTGGTACATTTACATCGCCGGCGCGGCCTTTGCGTTGGCGGCTATTGTTCTGGGCGGTGTGGATACTGGCTGGACTTTTTACACGCCGTTTAGCAGCACATATTCGAATACCTTCGTTATAACCGCCGCCGTGGGCGTATTCATCGCCGGATTCTCCTCCATCCTGACCGGGCTGAACTTCATCGTCACGGTCCACAAGATGCGCGCGCCCGGGATGACCTGGGGCCGTTTGCCGCTGTTTGTATGGGCCAACTACGCGACCTCGCTCATCCAGGTTCTCGGCACTCCAGTCGTCGCGATCACCTTAGCTCTGGTGGCCCTGGAGCGGGCCTTCCATATCGGCATTTTCGACCCGGCCATCGGCGGCGATCCGATCCTGTTCCAACACATGTTCTGGTTCTATTCCCATCCCGCCGTTTACATCATGATTCTGCCGGGCATGGGCGTAATCAGCGAACTGGTGACCTGTTACTCGCGGAAAGGAATTTTCGGTTATCCCTTTGTGGCCGGTTCCAGTCTGGGCATCGCCATCATCGGCTTCCTGGTGTGGGGTCATCATATGTTCGTCACCGGAATGTCGATGTATGCCAGCCTCTATTTTTCGCTGCTGAGCTTCCTGGTCGCAGTTCCCTCGGCGATCAAGGTCTTCAACTGGACCGCCACCATGTTCCGCGGATCGATCAGCTTCGATACGCCGATGCTGTACGCGTTCGGTTTCATCGGCCTGTTCACCATCGGTGGCTTGACGGGCCTGTTCCTCGCAACCCTGGGCGTGGATGTCCATGTGACCGACACCTACTTCGTCGTCGCCCACTTCCATTACGTCATGGTCGGCGGCATGGTGCTGGCGTACCTGGGAGGCATGCATTATTGGTGGCCGAAGATAAGCGGGCGATTGTATCCGGAAGGCTGGGCCAAATTCGCCTGCTTGCTGGTATTCGCTGGATTCAACCTGACATTCTTCCCCCAGTTCATTCTCGGCTATCTGGGCCAGCCCCGCCGCTATCATGCCTATGCGCCCGAGTTTCAGGTGCTGAATGTAATGTCGACCGCCGGCGCCTCCATCCTTGGCTTGGGGTACGTTATTCCGCTAATCTATTTCTTGTGGTCGATGAAGTACGGCCCCAAGGCCGGCAACAATCCTTGGCGCGCTACGGGACTGGAATGGCAGACCACATCGCCGCCTCCCACGTACAATTTCGAGAAGACTCCTATCGTGACCGAAGAAGCGTATTCTTATCACACCCAAAAGGAGACGCACGGTGGCTGACACGCACTCCACGGTAGAAGAGCACTCCGCCCACTCGGAGCATTCCCCGTATCTCCGGCATCATTTCGATGACATGGCGCAGCAGTTCGACTCCGCCACCCTCGGAATGTGGGTGTTCCTGCTCACGGAAATCATGTTCTTCGGCGGTATGTTCGGCGCCTACACGGTTTACCGCTCCATGTACCCGGAAGCGTTCGCCAGCACCAGCGCGCACATGAATCCGTTGTGGGGCGCGGTGAATACCGCGGTGCTGATCGTCAGCAGTTTGTCGATGGCGCTGGCGGTCCGGGCCGCCCGCATAGGCGAGCAAAAGGCGCTGCAGATACTCCTGCTAGTGACCATCTTCTTCGGACTTTGTTTTCTGGGCGTCAAGGCGATCGAATATCACGAGCACTGGGTGGACATGAAAGTTCCTCTCATCGGCGGCCACTGGGACTACAGCGAAGCGCCACAATTCGCCCGGCAAGCCCAGATCATGTTTTGCTTCTATTTCTTTATGACCGGCTTCCACGCCCTTCATATGGTTGTGGGGGTCGCCCTGATGCTGACGATTTTTGTGATGGCCAGGCGCGGGACCTTCAGCCCCGCCTATTTCACTCCGGTTGAAGTGAGCGGTCTGTATTGGCACTTCGTCGACATCGTTTGGATTTTCCTCTTCCCGCTGCTGTACTTGATTGGACACACCAAGAAGATTATCTAGTATGCATTCTATTCCTAGCGTTCGAACTTATGTGATCATCTGGGCCATCTTGACCTTCATGACATTCACGACTTACGCGGTCGCACAGATCGACCTGGGCCCCTGGAATATTGTCGTGGCGCTCTTGATCGCGTTCTTCAAGATGATGCTGGTCATTTTGTTCTTCATGAACGTCAAGGCCGACAGCCCCCTTACCAAGCTGTTCGCCGGCGCCGGGTTCTTTTGGTTGATCCTGCTGCTGGGACAGTTCTTCGTCGATTACCTGACCCGCAGTTGGATGCCCGAAGGCCAAATGTGGTAGCTGTGTGGCACAGGCATTCCTGCCTGTGAGCCCTAAGGCTTCGCCTCGTACACCAAATTGAATGGCGTCTCAGTCGCCCGCCGGAATTTTGTAAACCCCGCCTCCGTTAGTACCTTCCGCATACGCGCCTCGCCAGACTGAGCGCCCAGGCACAGGCCCACTTCTTGTGCTCGCGAGGCCGGTGTGCAGATCATGGTCGAAGCAGCGTAAAAAACACGGCCAATCGGATTCAGGTTCTTCTCCAGTTGGTCGTGCGCGAAGGGCTCTACTATCATCCACGCTCCATCCGGAGTTAGCATCTCCCGCACGTGACTGGCAGCCCCCACCGGATCGCCCATGTCATGGAGACAGTCGAAGAATGCTACGAAATCGTACTTGGCTCCGTGAAAATCCTTCGCGCTCGCGACTTCAAACGTCGCATTTTTCACGCCCGACTTGGCAGCCGCGCGCCGCGCCCATCCAACGGAAGGCCCGTGATAATCGAACCCGACAAATTGTGAATTCGGATAGGCCCGCGCCATCAAGATGGTGGAGGCTCCGTGCCCGCAGCCAACGTCGGCTACCCGCGCGCCCTTCTTGAGCTTGGCGTCGATGCCATCTAGGGCCGGGATCCATGAACTCACCAGGTTGGCGGCGTAGTTGGGGCGAAAGAACTTCTCCGTCCCTTCAAACAACGCCGTATCGTGTTCATCCCAACCCACGCCTTCGCCAGTCCGAAAAGCCTCCAGCAGCTTAGGTTCGTCCTTCATGATGGCGCTGACGATATGGAACGCCCCCGGCAAATAAGCCGGACTGTCCTCCACGGCCAATGCGAATGCTTGCTCGTCGGGCAAAGTGAAGGTTTGTTTCGCCGCATCGTAGGTGACATATCCGCCGGCCGCCTGCGCGGAGAGCCACTCCCGCACATATCGTTCGTCAGTGTTGGTCTTGCGCGCGAGATCTGAGGGCGTCATCGGACCTGCGCCAGCCATGGCCCTGTACAATCCGAGCTTCTCGCCGATCAGCACCAGAGCTGCATTCATTGCAGCGCCCAATTCACCGACCACTTGGCCAAGAAACTGATTTAGTTTATCTTGATCAACTTGCACGCGTGCCTCCTGTACGATTGGCTAGTATACAGGAGGCGACCGATCGGAGTATCAGTGAACGTCTTTCAAAGTCCGCAGATCCGCCAAGTCCGCAGCCAGCGCGTCGCGATCGTGCGACTCCAGCGTGTTATCCTTCATGACTTCTTTCAACTCGTCAATCGCGCCATCCAGCTTTCCCTTGTCGAAATGTCCCCGGCTCAAGTCGCGATCGAACTCCGACAACTTTCTTTGAACATCGCGATAGCGATCCCGTTCTTTTTCCTTAGTCGCCGTGAAATCAGCAGCCCGCCGCAGATCATCCTGAACTCGCGCCACCACGTCCCTCGCCCGCCCATATTCCTGACCGAAAACCAACACGGCCGTGCCCGAAAGCGTGCCAAAAAGCAGCGTTTTGGCAACTGCCCGACGCGAAAAGTCAGTGTTTTTCATACGTTTATGCTCCTCCACCTCGAACTCTCATCTAGTAAGACTCCTCGGAGCACAAGTTGTTGCATCGGTTAACCTGGAAGGGTGTTCAGACATATTTTTGTTCTCGTTTTTGCTACCGCAGCTGGTTTTGCGGAGATTCACTCGCTCACGCTTCGTCAGGCGGTGGAGATTGCTCTAAAGGAAAATCCCGACCTGGCGCTGGCGCGCCTCGACGAGCAGAAGGTGCAGCAAAGCGTGCGCATCGCCAACGACCCATTCGTACCTAAAGTCTATGCTGGCAGCGGCGCGGCGAAGGTGTGGGGATATCCGAGCAGCATTGAAGGAGCGGCTCCCGCCATCTTTCAGACCCGTACCGATATGTCGTTGTTCAACCGGCCCAAGCGCTTCGAACTCGCCCGCGTGCGGGAAAACGCGCGCACCTCCGCCATCGCCACGCAATCGAAAAGCGATGAAATCGCCTACCAGACCGCATCTCTGTTTCTGGACGCTCAGCAGATGATGCGAAATGTAATGTCCTTGAAACCCGAGATAGAAAGCCTGGAGCAAGTCAGCCAGGGCGTGAAGCTCCGGGTCGACGAGGGCCGCGCGCTTCCTATCGAAAACAAACGTCTGGCTGTCGACTTGGCCAGAGCGCGTCAGCGCTACGAAGCTGCTGGTGACGACCTGGAGTATGCCAAGGCCTCGCTCGCCGTGGTTCTCGGCTTTCCAGCGGGCGATCGCGTCCAGCCAGTTGACGAGGAGCGCGCAACCGCCGAGATTCCGGCCACCGAGCAGGCGGCGCTCCAGCAGGCCTTCGAAAACAGCAAAGAGCTGCGGCGGCTGGAATCGGAGCTTCAGGCCAAGGGTTTCGAAGTTCGTGAGTACAAATCGGCGCCCCTGCCGGTGGTCAACCTGGTGGCCCAGTATTCGCTGCTGGCTAAAAGCAACTACCAGGATTTTTTTACGCATTTTCAGCGCAACAACGGTGAGCTGGGCGTCGCGATTACGATTCCGCTGCTGATCGGGACAGCTCCCAAAGGCCTGGCTTCGCAAGCGCAGCTGGACATTCTGGAGTTGCGGACACAAATGAACCAGACCCGCAACCGCATTCAGCTCGACACCCAAAAGAGCTATCAGGACCTTCAAAAGGCCGAGGCCGCGCAAAACGTCGCCAGGCTGGATCTCGATTATGCGCGGGAGCAGGTCTCGGTTCTGCTGGCTCAGCTCGGCGAAGGCCGCGCTACTGAACAACAGGTGGATGACTCCCGCCTCAATGAGCAGGAAAAATGGATCGTTTTCTATGACGCCCAGCATGTCGCCGAGAAGGCCAGGCTATCCCTGTTGCGGCAGACTGGAACCTTGCTGGCGGCGTTGCGGTGATCAACCGAAAGTCCTGGTACCGGTCTCGATGCTCAGGCCGATGGTTCTGAGACTCCTGTTACATTGCAACCGGGTCGTTTGTGTTTTAGTGTGTAGATAGTATGTATATGAAGCGCGTTCCCTTACTGTTGGTAATTCCATTACTCTTCCTGCTCGGGGCCTGCAATACCGATCCGAAAGCGGCCAGCAGGAAATACGTCGACAATGGAAACAAATACTTTAACCGCGGCAAATTCAAAGAAGCATCAATCATGTACCGGCGGGCCCTCAATAAGGACGCGCGCTATGGCGAAGCCTGGTACCGGCTCGGCCTGACCAACATGCAGTTGGGCGTTCCCCTGGAAGCAGTTCGGGCCTTCACCAGGGCCCGGGAGCTCGACCCCGCCAATACGGACGCTACCGTGAAGCTGGCCGATCTCGAACTCCTTTATTATGTTGCGAACCCGCAAGGCAATCGGCAGCTCCTGACGGAGTTGAAGGAGCTGGATCAGCAGTTACTAAAGAAGGATTCCAAGTCCTACGACGGGTTACGCATTGCCGGCTATCTGGCCCTGGTACAGAAGGATGTGAAAGGTGCGATCGAGAAATTCGAAGCAGCCAATCAAGTGAAGCCGGATCAACCCGAGCTCGTTTTGTCTCTCGTGCAGGCACTTTTTGCGGACCGGCAGAATGATACTGCCGAAAAGTACGCAAAACAACTGATCGAGAAGCAGAAGACCTACGGCCCCATGTACGACGCCCTTTATTACTACTATGTTCGGAACAATCATCCCGAGTTGGGCGAGGAGCTACTGAAGAAGAAAATCGAGAACAATCCCAAGCAAGGACCATTTCTGCTTCAACTGGCGCTGCACTACTACATGGCCAACCGCAAGCCGGAAATGTCCGCCACGCTGGCGCGGTTGACCTCCGATCCAAAGACTTACCCCGATGGCCACCTTGAGGCCGGCGACTTCTACCTGCGGATCCGCGATCTGAATGACGCCCTGCAGCAATACGATTTGGGTCAGAAGGAAGACGGGAAGAACAAACGTACCTATCAGAAAAGAATGGTCGAAGTGCTGGGGACTGAAGGAAAGCACGATGAGGCGACCAAGATTGTGGACGCTCTTCTCAAACAAGATCCCAAGGATTCTGACGTGATCGCAATGCACGCCACCTTGCTTTTGCAGACCGGCGATCCGCGACAGATCAAGACCGTAATTAGTGAGTTGCAGCCGCTCGTTTCAAAGACGCCCAAGAACGCAACGCTGCACTACAATCTCGGCCGGGCCTACATGGTCGCGAGTGAGAGTCAGAATCTTGACCAGGCCCGGATACACTTCCAGGAGGCCGTAAAGATCGAGCCTCGGTATACACCAGCCAAGTTGGCGCTGGGCGACCTGCAATTGGCGCGTGGAGAGAGTGCGGGGGCGGTGCAGACTGCCGAAGAAATCTTACAACGTGACCCCACCAATCTGCCCGCCCGCTTAATGCGCGCCACCGGCCTCATGCGGATGGGCGAGACTCAAAAGGCCCGGGAAGAGATCACCACCGAATTGAAGCTGTATCCAAAATCAAACGACGTTGTGTTCGAGCTTGGGCAACTGGAGTTCATAGAGAAGAACTACAAGCAGGCGGAAGCCGCGTTCCAGGCTCTGCTGCAGGCTAACGATCCGCGCGGGCTGCCAGGTGTAATGGAAAGCAAAGTGGCGCAGAGCCAGTGGGATCAAGCTATCCAGATCGCCCAGAGCCAACTCAAGCAATCACCTGATCGGGCTGATTATCGGTTGGCGTTGGCAAAGATCTATTTCCGAGCGGGCAAATATGCGGACAGCGCCAGTCAATACCAGATGCTGATAGACAAGAATCCCAAGGTTTCCGAGCTGTATGTTCGCCTGGGTGAAGCCAGGGAGAACGGCCAAGACCTGAATGGCGCGATCGATGCTTTCAAGAAAGCTAAAGAACTAGATTCTGCCAATTACCTTCCGGTGCTGGAGCTTGCTCTTCTGTACAATCGGGTCGGCCGCGACGAAGAGGCGCGAAAAACCTACGAGGACGTGATCAAACTGCAGCCGGATAACGTGGAGGCGTTGAACAACCTCGCGTACATCAAGGCGGACAATGGCGTTGACCTGGATCAAGCCTTGGCCTATGCCCAGCGAGCCCAGCAGAAACGCCCCAACGACCCCAACGTTATCGACACCCTGGCCCTCATCTATATTCACAAGAATCTTACAGACGACAGCTTGCGAATGCTCCGCGACCTGGTCAGCAAGACACCCACCAATCCCACGTTCCATCTGCACCTTGCTCTGGCCCTTTACCAAAAGGGCGACCGGCCCGAAGCCAAGAAAGAGCTGGAAACCGCCCTACGCAACAAACCGAGCGATCGGGACCAGAGCAGAATTAAGGAATTGATGGCTAAAGTCGGCTGACGCCGAGGACAACCAGATTGACCGCCGCACTTGAAAAGCGCTGGCCCAGCCTCCCCTATGTGCTGCCGTTTGGCAGCTTCATGGTTTTCCTGGCCATCCAAAACTATGCCGGCCTTCCCCCTAGCATCGACTACCCGGTGCGGGTGGTCGTTCTATCGGTGATTCTGTTCGTATTCTCGCGGCATGTCATCGACCTTCGGAGCACCCGCCTCTTTGAGTCAGTTATCCTGGGCGTGGCCGTCTTTGTCATTTGGATTGGCCCCGATTTATTGTTCCCCGGATACCGTCAGCATTGGCTTTTCCAGAATGCGATACTCGGCCATTTGGGCGCTCCAGTTCCCGAGCAGGTCATCATGGCGCCGGTCGTTTTATGGACGCGCATCTTACGCGCGGTCGTGCTGGTCCCGATTATTGAAGAACTGTTTTGGCGAGCGTGGTTCATGCGCTGGCTGATCTCTCCGCGATTTGAGGAGATCAAGCTCGGCGCCTATGCGCCCATGGCGTTCTGGATTACAGCGGTCCTCTTCGCTTCCGAACACGGCCCTTACTGGGATGTGGGATTGATCACCGGAGTGATTTACAACTGGTGGATGGTGCGAACCCGGAGTCTTGGGGATTGCATCCTGGTGCACGCGGTGACCAATGCCTCCCTATGCGGGTATGTAGTGGCCACGAAGCATTGGGAATACTGGCTCTAAGGCTCTACTGGCCGCCTTCCCCGCTTCCATCGAAAATCAGTTTCCCATTCAAATAGATTCTGCGGACGTTCATCAGGTGAGCACCGTCCTTGGCGGCGTACCCGTCGACGACCAGTTTGTCGCCAAGTTTGACGTCGCCTTTCCTGAATCCTTGACGTGAAAGGACCCCTGGATTGGCGCCTTCGCAGCCCCAAGTCACGGCCGTGCCCTTATCGTCGCTCACATCCACGTAGAAGTAGGAGTGCGGATTCATCCATTCAACTTTCGATAAGGTTCCTTCGAGCCTGATCGGCTTGTTGCCATCGAATTCCGCCGCAAAGGAATGATGAGCGAACGCAGTCCCGATCCAGGTAAAGCTCAAGCTCATTGCGAAAATGATCAGCTTTGGTTTCATAGCGTTTTTCTCCTTAGACGCTTATTTCTTCCCGGGTGCCGGCAACGGCGGGGGAAGAGGCTTAAGATCATCAAAACCCCGAGTCCCGTCTGGACGAATCGGGCCGGGGCCAAATCCAAGATGATCGCGATCCACGTTATTCTCGCTGCATGAGTACTCGTGTATCTCCTCGGTGGGTTTTCCCAAGACCCAGGTTCTCGTGTATGTGAACGGTTTGACATAAAACTTCGGGTCATCGATCAGCGTTTCTACCCGAATGTGATCATAGTCCGGCCGCGTCCATCGTTCGACAACATGTAACTGGTCACTGTGAGGGTTGGCATTTTCGTCCGCCCACACCTGCGTATCTTTGAATCCGATCGAGTCGACCACCAGGACGTCTCCTTCCCAATGACCGAGTTCTTCTCCGAAGAAGGATGGATCTGGATCGTCGGAATGCTTGCGCTTTGGATCAACGGGGACGAGGCGGAAGTAGCTGTACCAGTAAAGGAAAGCCACCTTGTTTGCCCCTTGGAGAACTTCAAACGGAAGAGCGCTCGCGTCGTGTCTAGGAATCCCTCCCAGGATGCAAAGGCTCTCCGGATCGATCGTAGCTGTGGTGTTGTGTATCCGCGCTGCTTCTCCCGCGGGGCTTAAGGGCAGCTTTAATCCTGGAAGGTCCTTCGCCAGGTTTCCGACGGGCTTGGTCTCGCGCGTTCCTTTCCAGAAGCCACTCAGGTCCGGATGACCGTCCGCCGTGCGGGGCGCGGGCTTAGAAGACTTGACGTCTGGGGCGGTGAGTCCTTGACCAAAACTAGCTGTCGGAACCAATACTGGTATCGATAGGGCCGCAGCCGCAAACCATTTGCAATAAGAAGAGTTTCTTAGCACAAATCACCTACGTATGCGTTATTGTCTCACTTTTGGGAAGCGATGACTGCTGGCCGGGAGCCGAGAACTAGCGGAAATAACGGCTGTGCTCTTTCAGGATGCAGCGGTCCATAACCACCGCGAGCCCGGCCGCCCGGGCCTTCTCCGCCGACTGTTCATCGACCACGCCTTCTTGCATCCACACCGCTGAAGCGCCCATCCGTATCGCATCTTCGACAATAGGTTGCACGAACTCCGAGCGCCTGAATATGTCGACTATATCGACGTGCTCAGGAATGTCCCTCAGATGCGCGTAGGCTTTCTCGCCCAGCACTTGGGTTTCGTGCGGATTCACGGGAATGATCCGGTATCCTTCCCTTTGCATATATTCCGCGACGCCGTAAGAAGGCCGGAACTGTTTGCTCGAAAGTCCCACCACCGCGATGACGCGGCTCTTTCGAAGCAGGTCGGGAATCATTCCCATCGGATTACCGGTCCTCCATCTTCAGCACTTTGCGGAACCGCGCTACTTCGGCCGGCGTGAGATGCCGGAACTTTCCCGGCTCAAGCGATCCCAGCTCCATGAATCCGACTTTGACGCGCCGCAGCTTCTCCACCAATCGGCCGAAATTCTTGAACATGAGACGAATCTGATTCTGGCGCCCTTCGATGAGCCGCACTTCGTACCACGGGTTCTCCGCGCGCCGGATCAGCTTCAGGCCGGCCGGCGCTGTTCGTTTACCGCCTAGCGCCACGCCTTCACGAAACTTCGCCTCTTGCGCGGGAGTAAGCGGGCCATTCACTTTGACGACATAGATCTTGGCGACGTGCGTGCCCGCGGCCGTAACTCTCTTCGCAAATTCGCCATCATTGGTGAGCAGCAGCAGACCTTCGCTGTGGTAATCCAGACGTCCGACTGGATAGACGCGCGCCTTCACGCCCCGCAGCAGATCCATCACCGTCGGCCGGCCTTCAGGATCGCTGACCGTTGTGACAAAATTCTTCGGCTTGTTCATCAGCAGGTAGACTGGTTTTTCGGGAGCGCGAATATGTTTTCCGTCGACCTTGATGTGGTCGCGCTCCGCATCCGCCTTGCTCCCGAGCTCCGTGATCACCGCCCCATTCACCACGACTCGGCCCTCGCGGATGAGCTGCTCCGCTTTCCTCCGGCTGGCGATGCCGGCGTGTGCCAGCAGTTTCTGTAGCCTCTCCTCGGCCATCTATTCGGAGGACTCGCTCTCGGGCACGGGGCTCGCATCGGCAGTCGCCGCGTCGGCCCGCTCCGCTGGTTCCGGTTCGCTGTCGCCCTCGGTCATCGAAAGCCGGCTCAGTTCCTCGAACTCCTTGAGTGTCGGCAGTTCGCTCAGATCCTTCAAGCCGAACTGGACCAAGAACTCTTTCGTGGTCTTATACAGGATCGGCTTCCCGACCACTTGTTTTCTGCCGGACGTTGCGATCAACTTTCGATCTAGCAGAGTTTTCAGTACACCGGCCCCTTGTACGCCGCGCACATCCATCACCTCCGGCGCCGTGATCGGCTGCTTATAAGCGATCAGAGCTAACGTCTCGAGCGCGGCCAGCGACAGTTTCAGCGCCGGCTTCAGATTCTTGACGAAGGCGCGGATGGCTTCGTGATGCTCCGGCTTGGTCGACATCTTGTAGCCGCCCGCGATCTCGCGAACCGTCAGGCCGTGCTCGGGCTGGTTGTACTCGGCCGTAAGCTCTTCCAAAACGCGGCCGACTTTCTCGGCGGGCTGTCCGAGCGCGATCGCGATCTGGTCCGCCGACAGTGGCTCATCGGTGATGTAGATCACCGCTTCCACCAGTGCCTTAAGCTGCGCGTCGGCCGAATCGGCCGCCGATAGCGGGATTTCGTGCAGCAGCTCTTCGGGGATCGCCCCTTCTGTATCCGGGGGGGATTGTACTTCTGGCTGTTTCATTACGGTTAGCTGTATTCCTGTTCAATTGCGGCCAGCGATTCGTCTTGACCGAGCACTTCGTCGAAGCCGCGGTTCTTTTTCAGGCCGATGTCGCCGAACGCATCTTTCTGGGTCAGCGCTAGCGCCTGCCGCCGGACTAGTTCCAGGACAGCCAGAAACAGGCATAGCATGGCACGCCGGCTTCCCTGCCTTTCGAACAATTCCGCTACCGACAGAGTATCGCTCTTGTTCAAATCACGGAAAATGGCTTCCAGGTAGCGGATCATGTCCGGGATGCTGACGTCTTCTTTTCCGACTTCATAGACTGGCCGATTCTTGGCGCGTTCCAGAACCACCTGCAGCGTCTTGACCAGATCGAAGAGCGTGACGGATAAGCCGGGCTCGGTATCTTCCGCCAGGAATTGATCGATCTGTGGATTCGACCAGACTGCTTCTTCGATCATCTTTTTCTGCTGCAACATCTCGGCGGCATTCTTGAAACGCTCGTGCTCGAGCAGCCGGTCCACCAGCTCCTGGCGGGGATCTTCTTCGGGAGAAATCTTGTCCAGCTCGGGATCCTTGGGCAGCAGCATGCGCGACTTGATATGGATCAGCGTCGCCGCCATGTAGACGAACTCCGCGCTCAACTCGATGTCCAGCTCCAGGGCGCGCTGCATGTACTCGAGATACTGTTGGGTAATGGAGGCAATCGGGATATCGTAAAGGTTGATCTCCTGTTTGCGTATCAAGTCCAGGAGGAGATCGAGCGGCCCGTCGTATTGCTCCAGGTGAAAATTCAAGGGCACTGACACTCCCCTTAGGATACCAATGTGTGTTGCCGGCTCGTAGCGAATTATCCGACTCTAAGCGCGGCCATGGGATCGATCTGAGTGGCACGGCGCGCAGGAATATAGCTAGCCGCCAAGGCGACTACTATAAACAGCAGGGCGATTCCAACGAACGTCGCTGGATCGGTGGCGCTGACGTGGAACAGCATGGCTTTCATCACGCGGGTCAGGGCGAAAGCCCCACCGGTGCCGATCACGACGCCGGCTAACGTCAAGCCCAGGCCCTGGCGCAGCATGAGCCGCAGAATGTCGCTTTGCTGCGCGCCCAATGCACGCCGGATGCCGACCTCCTGTATCCGCTGCGCCACCGAGTACGCGATTGCTCCGTAGATGCCCACTATCGCGAGCAGCAGCGCAACAGCGGCAAAGGTTCCCAGCAGCAGCATCGTTAGCCGGCGTTGTCCGAGAGTTGTTTCCAGAACCGTTGCCATGGTCTTGATGTCCGAAACAGGTTGATCGGCGTCCACGGCCAGCACCTCCTTTCGAGCCGCGCCGGCGAAGCGCAGCGGATCACCGTCGGTGCGCAGCACCAGATAAGCGTTTTGCGGTGGATGGAGTGTGGAAGGGAGATAAAATTCCGGTACGGCGTCGAACGCCAAGCCGCCTTCGTGAATATCGGCCACAACACCCACCACTTCAATCCAGCCGACCAATTTATCGTAGCCCTCGCTGATGTGGCGGCCGACCGGATTCTCACCGCCGGGATACCCTTGCCACAATATGCGCGCCAGGCTTTCGTTGATCATCATCACCGGTGGCGCGCCGGGAGCGTTGTCGCGCGCCGCAAACTCCCGTCCCCTGCGCAGCGGAATCCCCAAGGTGTGAAAATAACCCGGCGTCACGCTCTGGATTACCGCATAGGAGGTCGGCTGGGTCGCATCCAGCGGCGGATGTCCTTCCACTCGGGTTATGTTAGTCCGGATCCAGGTTGTTGAAGGAAGCGTCGTCACCATGGTTGCGGCTCGTACGCCGGGCAATGCTTCCAGGCGCGGCACTATTTCGTCGAAGAACGCTGCCTTCTTGCGATCGGTGTCATAACGCACCAGCGGCAAGGTGACTTTCATGGTCAACAGATTCGCCGAGTGGAAACCCGGGTCGACGCTATGCACGCGAGCGAAGCTCTCTATCAGCAGCGCCGCCCCAACGAGCAACACAATCGACAACGCGACCTGCCCCACTACCAGCAGCCCGAGTGGGTTCACGCCCAGAGCTTTTCTGCTTCCGGAAAATCCTCGAGTCGCCGCCGCGCCGGCTGCCCGTAGCACATCCGCCAGATCGGGGCGCGAAATCTGCAGCGATGGGATCAGCCCGAACAGAACAGCCGTTGCAATCGAGAGCGCCACCGTGAATCCGAGCACGGCGCCATCCAGCCGGAGGCCGCCGGCGCCCGGCAGATAGAGTCCGTTCACTGTCGGAAGAGAGAGGGCATTCGCACTCTTGATAGCGGCCAAACACCACTTGGCGAGGAAAGCGCCCAATGCACCACCCGCAACCGCGAGCACCAGGCTCTCGGCCAGCAGTTGCCGGATCAGCCGGCCACGCCCAGCCCCGAGCGCTGCCCGTACCGCGAATTCACGAAAGCGGGAGGTAGCCCGCGCCAGCAGAAGGCTGGCCACGTTCGCGCACGCGATCAGCAGGACGAAGCCCACCGCACCGAACAGTGTCCAAAGCATTCCTCGCACGTTCGTTACCAGCCGATCCTTCAGCCAGACGACGCGCATTGTTGTTCCTACATCCATGCTGTTCGCCGGATGGGCGCGCATGTATTGTTGATTCAGCACCTCCATCTCGGCGCGCGCCTGTTCGAGGCTCACCTGGGGCTTCACGCGCACAAACCCGGTCAGGATTGAAATACCCCAAAACCGCGGCGGGAGCTGCGACCACTCCGACGGCCTTGTGAACCAAACATCCACACCGGCAAATGGAAATTCGAAGCCGGGGGGCAGCACGCCGATGACGGTGTAGGTGCTGGAATCTAACGTGGCGGTCCTGCCCGCCACACCGGGGTCGCTTCCAAACCTGCGCTTCCAGAGTCCGCTGCTGATCATCGCTACTGGCGGCCCGCCATGCTGATCTTCTTCTACTCGAAAGCTGCGTCCCAACGCGGGTTGCACGCCCAGGATGTCCAGGAAATTGGCCGAAACGCGCGCAGCCTTCAACGCTTCCGGCTCTCCGCTGCCTGAAATCGTCACAGTATCCGGCCGTCCATAGGCGCCCAGTCCGTCGAAGGATTTTGCCGCCGACCTCATTTCCTTTAATCGAACTTCAGTAAAGGAAGCGTCCTGCACATTCCGCCGCGGATTATCGATAGAGAGATACACCAACCGATCCGGATCGCGATACGCGAGCGGTTTCAGCAACACCGAACGGATCACCGTGAAAATCGCGGTGTTGCCTCCGATCCCCAACGCTAGCGTGAACACGGCAGTAAGGGCAAAGGCCGGATTATTGCGCATCGTCCGCAGCGCATAAAGGATGTCCTGCCAGACGGTCTCGAAAATCATATATTTCGTTATTTGTTGAAATACAGCGTCACGTCGACGGTGTGCTCGTCCTCGTTAACCTTCGTTTCGGCGCGCGTCGTCTTCAGGTTGTCGAAGAGCCCGTCTCCCTTAACTCGCGCCAGGAAGTGATCCGGATAATCGATGTTGAACGGCTTGCCAGGTGGCAAACCCCACATCTTGCGGATCACCGGCTCGGAGACCAGATCGAGGCCCACAATATCGAGCTTGTCCTGAGTGAACTGCGGGCCAGGCGTAATCTGGAACGTCAGGTCAATGGTGTGGTCTGTGTCGTGAGGATTGCGTTTGACTTCCGACGTCACGTGCAGGTAGCCTTCGCGGTGCAATTTTTCCGCGATGTTCTGCTGGGCTGTCTTTACGTCATCGAAGTTCACCGGCTCATCGATTTTCAGTTTGGCCAGTCTGTCGAGTTCGGCGCCGGATGAAGGCGCGCCGCGAAAGCTCACCTTGCCGAGCTTGTAGACCGGTCCCTGATCGACCTGAGTGGTCACTAGCAAGCCGTCGACATCCTTGGCCGGCTCAGTTTCAATCTTGGGAAAGGTAACGCGGATCATGCCGCGCGCTTCGTAAATGGGCCGAATGGTGGAATCCAGTAACAAACGATACTGCGGCTCGCCGTACGGAATACCGATCGCGACGCCGTACATGGCAGTCTGCAGGATGCCGGCCGGGACTGTGCCGGTGTTCGTGAAAATGGTATGAGCGACAACCGGAAGACCCTTGGCCGGGAGAAACTCGATGATCAGTCCGGACGGGTTCTCCGAGACTACCCGGCCCGCCACGGGCTCATGGTATTCCCGCTGCGCCAGAAACTCCCCGATCCACTGCGCATAGCGGTCGAGCTCGGGTTTGGTGGCGGGAATCTTCGGCGCAAACAGCGGATCTTTCTGTTTCAGCCAGGCGCGTAGCTCAGCGTCGGAAGCAGGCAAATTCGCAAACCGAGCCGGATACATCTGCTCAATTTCCGAAACCTCGAAGCTCGCGTCGTAGCCTTTGCCGTCCTTGGCGGGGGCAAATCGATAACCGGCCGTGGCAAACACGCCGGTGGCCATCAAACGCTGGCGCGCAGCTTCGAACTCCGTCTTGCCGGCAGTATCGCCGGGATGAATGCCGGCCACCGCCAGAATTTGATCCGCGGTGTAGTTGCGAATCCCCTCAACCTTCAGCGTCTCGACCACCCAGGCCGCGCCGTCCGCTGGTGCGGTCGTTGAGCTGGACACCGTTGCGGGTGTGGCCGCTTTGCGCTTCTGGCGGGTCTGTGCATCACCGGCGTTCGCGATCAACAAAAACAGAAGTGCCAGCCCGCCCAGCCTCATTCCAATTCCAAGGTAACCAACATCAGGCGGCCGGAGCGTTCGACCTGCATGACCACCTCCTGACCGGTCTTGAATTCGTTCAGCCTATTTTTCAGAGCAGCGACGGTCGAGACCGGAGACCCATTCACGGAATAAATGACGTCTCCGGGCTTCAATCCGGTTCCAGTAGCGACATCGGTGGCGGAGCCCGCGGCGACCACAACTCCGTAAGAATTCCTAAGATCCGGGAGCAATTCCGCTAGTTTCTTGTCTATGCCGATGCCCAGGATTCCCAGGCGGGGGATTAGGTTATCCTCTGGATTCACAAGGTCGGCGAAGCGCTGCGGGTCGTCTTCAGTCTGTGCAACCACAACTTCGATCGTAAGATGATCGGAGCCGCGCAAAACTGCCAAGGTCAATTTTTGACTCATGGGAGCGCGAAAAATCTCCATTTCGAGCTGAGGCGCTGTGCGCATCATTTTTCCATTTACGGCGAGTACAATGTCATTCACCTTAGTGCCCGCCTTATCGGCCGGACCCTCGGGCTCCACGTCGCTGAGGATCACACCCGAGTCCTGCGCCAGACCGAGTCCCGATGCAATAGCGGGGGTGATGGTTTGGGCAAACACGCCGATTCGTCCACGATGAACGTGCCCTTCGCGACGGATCTGCATGTAGACTCGGGCCACGAGATTGCTGGGGATGGCGAATCCCAGGCCTTCGCTGCCACCCGACTGAGTCAGGATGAACGTGTTGATACCGACCACGCGTCCGTGAGAATCGATCAGTGGCCCGCCGCTATTACCAGGGTTGATCGGCGCGTCGGTCTGAATGTATGCCACGAGATCGTCGGGATGAATCTGGCGCGCGGTGGAGCTGACGATTCCCATGCTTACCGAGCCTTCTAAACCCAGGGGATTCCCGAAGGCCATCACCAGTTCCCCCTGCCGCAGGCGCTCAGAGTCACCCAGCGCCAGATGCGGCAAACCAGTCTTGTCGATTTTCAGAACGGCCAGATCGATCTCGCGATCCATTCCCACCAGTTTTGCTTCCAGAAGTTTGGCGGCCACCAGATCACGCCGGAGGGACGCAAGCCGCACTTGGATCAGCCGCGCGCCGCGAACCACGTGCGCATTGGTGATGATGTATCCATCTTCGCCGACCACCACGCCCGTTCCGATGCTGTGCTGCTTCGTCAGCAGACTGGTAGTAGTGGCATCGTTTTCCTCCGCGGCTGTGTAGCCTGTCGAAAAGATTTGGACCACTGCCGGACGCACGCGTGTCACTAACCCTTCGAGCGACGAGCTGAGATCGCTCAGCGAGAGTGCGGGAGTGTTATGCTCAGCCGTTTGCGGGGTTGGCTGCGGCTGGGGTTGAGCCGCGAGAAAGGCTAGCCCCAGTGCTGCGATGACAAAAAATCGCATCAATTTCATCACAACTCCATTTTCTCGCATAATAGAGCATTCAGTTGTGACGCCACTTATTCGAACAGTCCTGTGGACGGCGGCCGTGGTGGCAGTGTTGGCGCTGGGAGCCGTGCTTGTCATCCGGGTTCTGGCTCATTCCACCGTCGCATTTGGCCAGAAGTGCGCTGCCGGCAACTGTTGGGGATATCGCCTGGAACAATATCGCTTTTCCAACCAAGCGGTGCTGACGATCACGGGAAGCTGGGGCATGCAGCTGGAGTACGAGTTGCCAAAAATGATGGTGGAGACGGTGAGCGAAGATCGTTGGCTCGCGGTGGATCGCGCGATTTATCTGAACTTTCGTGTGAAGCCGGTCGACGATCCCACTGCCGCGGGCACGCCTCTCCGGCTGCTCTACGATTTCCAGCGCGGCCAACTGTACATTAACTCCACGCTGCAACTCTGGCGCGCTCCGGATTACCAGAACGGCGATCCGGCCAGGAATTGGCTGACCGACGCTGAGTTTCAGAGTGTCCTGACACGGATCGAGCCGTAAAGCCTCGGATGCAACTTTTGGCCGGGCAGTAGTATTGTGGGGTCATGCGGGATCTTCGTTACGCCGTCCGGCAGTTGTCGAGGAACCCTGGTTTTACGCTAACAGTCCTATTGATTCTGGGACTCTGCATTGGCGCCAACACAGCTATTTACAGCGTTGTGGATGCAGTACTGCTTCGCCCGGTTCCTTATCCCCATCCCGAACGGCTCGGCATGGTGGGATTTACAGCGCGGTCGACTACAGGCCAATATACCTCGGAGGGCCAGAATGGTGCGATGTGGGAGGGCATCCGTGACAACGCAACGGGGGTCGAAGCTGCCGCTTTCAATAGCGGAAGCGAGGGTGTGAATCTCTTCGCGAACGGCGCGGTGATGTTCGTGCGGCAACAACGCGTATCCGCCGGATTCTTCCATGTGCTGGGTATTGGGCCACTGGCGGGGCGGGAATTTTCCCGTGCGGAGGACACCCCGGCTGGCGGGCAGGTTGCACTTCTCAGCTACAGCCTGTGGCGACGTCTTTTCAATGGAGACAAGAGCGCGGTTGGTAAAGAGATTCTCTTGAAAGGCGAGCCACATACCGTGATCGGTGTGATGCCACAGGATTTCCGTTTCGATTCCGCCGTAGACCTGTGGACCCCACTCAGGCCAAGCCGGAACGGCGAGGGTGAGGGCATAAACTACGGCATCTTGGCGCGTGTCAAACCTGCCGTTACGATGCCCGAAATCAACTCACAGCTGGACAGGATCGAACAACCTCTGTTCGTTGCCATGAAGTTTCGCAATGGCGTGGACGTGCATGCGCATCTCATCCCCATTCAGACTGGACTCACATCAGGATTTCGCAGGTCGCTGCTGTTGATGTGGGCGGCGGTGGGTCTGGTCCTGCTGCTCGGCTGCATCAATATTGCAGGGCTGCTGCTGGCCCGAGCGGCCACACGCAGCCGCGAAGTCGCAACTCGCATGGCAATGGGCGCGGGGCAAGGTCCGATTGTTCGCCAGTTGCTGACAGAGAGCCTGCTGCTGGCTTTGTCAGGCGGCGCGGTCGGGATCCTCATCGCCAAGCTTGCGCTGCGTGTTTTGGCCGCGCTGGGTGCGCAGGGCTTCGACATGTGGCATCCGGTGGAACTCAATCTTCGCGTATTGTTGGTCACGCTCCTCTTGGCATTCCTGACCAGTCTATTGTTCGGCCTCGCGCCCGCTGTCGCTACTACGCGCGTGGATCTGCGCGCCATCCTAGTGGAGAACGGGCGCGGTTTCTCCGGAGGCAAGCGAGTCTGGTCGCGACAGGCGCTGGTAGCCGGTCAAGTGGCATTGAGCATGGTGCTGTTAGTGGCCGCCGGCCTGCTGCTGAGAACGTTGGTGCATCTCAACGCTCTGAACCCCGGCTTCGATGCTCATCACATTATGACCGCTCAGTTGTCACTGCAGGATGCCCGCTATCGAACCAGCGCGCGGGTAAACCAATTGTTCAACGAGAGCCTCGACCGCATCCGCAAACTGCCTGGAGTGGAGGCAGCCGCAGTCGGACTGACTTTGCCTTATCAGCGGCCATTGAATGAGGGGTTTCGGATTCCCGGTGGTGCCGCAGATGGTAGCGCTGTGGATGCTTCGGAGGCGGTGAGTGTGACTCCAGGATACTTCGAGACACTCAGGATACCAATATTGGAGGGCCGCTCCTTCACCAATTCCGACCTGGCTGCGGGCGCGGTTGCGGTGGTGAACGAAGCATTCAAGCGCCGCTATCTGCGCGACCGGGCAGCAGTGGGAAGCAGCGTCATCACCGCTGGGCTAACACGTCGCATTGTGGGAATAGCCGGAAATATCCAGCAAGGAAGCGGCCTTGGCAACTACGGCCCGCTTGTGACGATGCCAACGATTTACATTCTGATGAGTCAAACATCGGATGGTTTCCAGCAGATCGTGAACATTTGGTTCTCGCCGAATTGGATTGTTCGCACTAGCCTGGCGCCGGCTGTAATCGCTCGCGCCATGCAACGCGAGATGCAGGCGGTAGATCCTAGGCTGCCCTTCAATAGCTTTCACAGCATGGAAGACGTGCAGTTTTCATCCTTGCAGCAGCAGCGTTACCAGGCGGCAATTTTCTCGGCGATGGCCGTGTTGGCGCTACTGCTGGCCGCTTTGGGCTTGTACGGGATGATGGCGCAGGCAGTGGTTGCTTGCACCCGCGAAATGGGCATCCGGATGGCGCTCGGTGCTACGCTCGCGCAGACTATCCTGGCCGTAATCCGGCCAGCGCTTCAGTTGGCCATCATTGGCATAGTGGCGGGGGCGCTTTCGGCCGGGCTCGCGACCGCACTATTGCGAAGTCTTTTGTGGGGCGTCGCGACTACTGATCCGCTCACCTTTTTTGTGGTTTCGGCGATCTTGATGGTGGTCGCCTTCGTGGCAAGCCTGCTGCCGGCCTTGCGGCTGCTGAAGCTTGATCCGGCGGTTGCGCTACGCGCCAACTAAAAGTGCGGCAGCGAGCGTCACCCGATGCAGCCCGCTAGAATGAAAATACGACGCTGAGACCTATGCCCAAACAATCTGGCACCCGGAAGGTTACACCGAAACTCAGCCCGCGAATTGTCAGGGCGCTGTTCGATACGGTGATCAATCCTATCTTGCGTGCTTTGCCGGAAGAATACAATTTATTAGAACTGCACAATTGGACGTGGCGGTTCAGGGCAGATTCGTTGGAATTGATTCGAATAATTCCAGCCTATGTGGACGATCTTACTCGAGACAACCTCGACCTTTTTAAAGAACTCTATCCCGCCGCGCAGAAGTACTTCGAAGCCCACGATGAAAGTGTCGAGCGCTTAGTTGCTGCGTGCAGGGAGTGTCATGCGGTCGTCAAAGGTTCCAGGACGCTTCGCGAGATCTATGGACGAGTTACAAGGCCCGATTCTTTGGTCGAGTTAGGCATCGCCGACATCTCGGGAATATTTGGCGCGTACCCCCAAGAAAACCACTTGGATGTGCTTGCGGAGCAGGTCGTCAACAACACCGGTGACCTTCCTGCCTACTACCCAATTTCACGTCTCTGGAACAAATACCGCGACGAGTTTGTCAACATCTTGGCGGAACCGAGTGTTCGACCTACTTACGATATCGTACTTAAGGCAGGGCAGAACATCCAAGAAAACACGCTTCATCTTCTTACCTACTTAAAGGAGGAGCGGCTGCAACTATCTCTGAAATATGGCGAGCCGTACGCGGCGCTTACCGTTCCAGCTAAAGTCTCTTAGCGTTTGCGGGGATGATCACCACGTTCGATAAGGTCGTGATTGATTCTGGTCCCCTGTTCACCGTGCTGACACTCCACTACGCGATGCGCACAAAACGGGTGTCTCTCTTGCAGAAGATCGACGATGACATTCGACGTAGTGTATCGATGCAGCACGCCTGCTTGGAATTGTTCCGATCCATCCGGTCTATCTTGACTACATCGCACGTCATCGGTGAGATTCAAGGCCTGCAGACATCGCGGCTAGGGCTCAGGGGTGAAGATTTCCAAGGTTTCTGGCTCGGAAGCATGGAACTGCTTGCGTTGAGCGACTTTGATGAAAGGCTTCTGCGCTTGATTGAAGACGGCTTTGCGCGTGAAGATGTTCGCAATAATATCTCCATGATTGGACCGACTGATGCCGGTTTGATAGAACTTGCCCTGCGCGAAGGCTGCATGCTGCTTACGGACGATCAAAGAACCCTGGTGCCACTAGCCTATCGCCTCGGGGTCGATTGTGGAATCTTCAAGACGATGCTAAAGTAGCCGCGTGCGCAAGTTCCAAAAACTGCAATGCTTTACAAAGCTTTACCAATCGATTTTTTCCGCGGGTCCGTCTAATTTTTCGTAACGGTCTCTCACTGCCATTCGCCTAAGAAGCAAGATCGCATGCACACGAAGTTCTTTTTGAGGGGCTCGGTTTATCTCCTCACTTGCTGTTTTGCCGCCACTGGCGTGCTTGCCGCCGAGCATCACGGAAGCGTGAAGTCCGCGGGATTGCCGGTTCCGGGTGCCACAGTAACTGCAATTAAGGGCGACAAAAAAGTCGTCACCACAACCGACGAGCAGGGGACTTACAGCTTTCCGGACCTGGAGGACGGTGCGTGGACAGTCGAAGTGGAAATGCCCGGCTTCACGAGTCTGAGTCGCACGGTGAATATCGCAGCCTCCGAGATCGCACAATTCGACTTGCGACTCGCATCCCTTCAGGCTCCTAATCAAGAGCAGGCTGCGACTCCGCGGCGGCAGCGAGATGCCTCGCCAGGCGCTCAGAACGGATCGGCCCGTAGTGAAACGCCGCCGAATCAGCCGAATTTTTCGGAACCAGGCAGAGGCGGGCAGCGAGGCAATGTAGCCCGGCCTTCCATACAGCAGTCGCTCGCTGGACGCGGATTCCAACGCCTGGACGTGAACGCGCAGAACGCCGGAGCCCTGCAGGCGGAAGCTGAGCCATCGGAGACTCCGGGTTTAATTCCGGGTGACCTCAACCAAAGCGCCTCGGAGGCCTTCGTCGTGAATGGCAGCGTCAGCAATGGCGTGAATGCGCCCCAGCAGAACGACTGGTTGGGTTTCGGCCCGGGGGGCCCCGGAGGTCTCGGGCCCGGCGGTTTCGGGGCACCGGGTGGACCGGGCGGTCCGGACGCGAATGGTTTTGGCGTAAACGGTCCCGGCGGACTCGGCACTCAGGTGGGTCCCGGTCCAGGGCCAGGCGGCAGCGGTCCGGGCGGCGGAGGTTTTGGTGGCGGAGGTTTCGGCGGACGTGGCGGAGGTTTCGGCGGCGGAGGCCGGGGTGGTTTCGGTGGTCCTGGTCGCGGCGGCCCGCGCGGACCCGGTCAGAACGGCCGCAACTCGTTTGGAAATGCACGGCGAAACCGGCGCAGCCAGTACAACGGCAATCTCGCGCTAATTTTGGATAACTCGGCGTTGGATGCCAAGCCCTTCTCGCTAACGGGTCAGGAGACGCCTAAGACCGCCTACAATCACTTCCGCACTACCGGCGCATTCGGCGGGCCGCTGAAAATTCCTAAGCTGCTTAGCGGGCAAAACACATTCTTCTTCATCAACTACCAATTGACGCGAAACCGTAATGCCAACGTCGCTACCGGCCTCGTACCTACCGAAGCTGAGCGCGAGGGTATATTTCCCGGTTTGTCTGTGATTCCAATTAGCCCGCAAGCTCAGTCGCTGTTGAACTTTTACCCGTTGCCAAACTTTTCCGGCAGCTCGCGCTACAACTACCAGATCCCAATCGTGAGCATTGGCAACCAAAGCAACGTAAACGCTCGAGTCAGCCAGACCATCAATGCCAAAAACCAGTTAACGGGCAATTTTGCATGGCAGAATGGCAATACCACCAATCCGAACTTGTTCGGTTTTGTCGATTCCGCCAACACGACCGGGATCAACACTAGTGTTCAATGGACCCATCATTTCACAACCACTCTGATCAGCAACCTGCGCTACAACTTCAGCCGGTCCGCTGGCCAGACGACGCCATTCTTTTCGAACACGCAAAACGTCTCCGGGGCCGCGGCGATTCTAGGCAACGATCAAGCTCCCGCATTCTGGGGCCCTCCCAGTCTATCGTTCTCAAACGGGATTTCAGGGCTTTCGGACGGGAATTTCTCGCGGAATCATAACGACACCAACCAGGCCGGCGAGAACTTGATCTGGATTCGCGGCAAGCACAATTTTAACTTTGGCGGAGATTTCCGGAGACTCGATTTCAATCAGTTGTCGCAGCAGAATCCGCGCGGCAGTTTCGTCTTTACTGGCGCCTTCACGGGGAATGATTTCGCCGATTTCCTGGAGGGCTATCCCGCCACCAGTTCCATCGCCTACGGCAACGCCGACAAATACTACCGCACGTCATGGCTGGATGGATTCGTGAACGACGATTGGCGCATCAAGAGCAACCTCAGCGTCAATGTCGGACTGCGCTGGGACTTTCAGGCGCCCGTCAACGAACTGTACCACCGCTTGGTGAATCTGAATATCGGGCCGGGCTTCACTTCTGAATCGGCAGTATGCGCCACTGCGCCGCCCTCCACAGCCGCGTCTCAATGCAACTTGGCAAGCCAGGCGGGCTATCCGTCCTCACTGCTTCGCCCCGATTATCACGAGTTCCAGCCGCGCATCGGTGTAGCGTGGCGGCCGTTTACGCAGCATTCAACAGTGGTGCGCGCGGGCTATGGGATCTACTACAACACCTCCGTTTACCAACCGCTAGCCAATCTGATGGCGCAGCAGTCGCCTCTGTCTTACAGCGTGACACAGCCGAATTCCCTGACCAATCCTTACACGCTCGCGAACGCATTCCTTACGCCGGCGATCAACGCTGTACCCCAGACTTATGCGCTCGATCCAAACTTCAAGATCGGGTATATACATTACTGGCAGGCGTCGGTTCAGCAAAACCTATCGTCATCAATTATTCTTACGCTGACCTATCACGGCAATGAGGGGACGCATCAGTTGCAGGAATTCTTGCCGAATACCTTCCCGGCGGGAGCGCCAGCAAGCCCGTACCCGTCCGGTTACGTGTATATCACTTCGAACGGAAACTCCAACTACAACGCCGACAGCGTACAACTTCAGCGCCGCTTCCGAAGCGGTTTTTCCTGGAACGGCATGTATACTTTTTCCAAAGCTCTTGACGACGCGGAGGGCCTTGGCGGCCGCGGAGGCCCCGGTGCCGGGTACGCTCAGAACTGGCTGGATCTCACGGCTGACCGCTCCCTTTCCAGCTTCAACCGGACCCACACATTGAATCTAACGGCCCAATACAGCACCGGCCAAGGAACCAGCGGCGGAACTCTGCTAAGCGGCTGGAAAGGAGCATTTGCGAAAGATTGGACTTTCTCCGTCACTTCGGTGGTGGCGAGCGGTTTGCCGGAAACGCCCATTATCCTCAACCGTGTCGCGACCGGCACAGGTGTGACGGGCACGGTGCGCGCGGATTACATCGGCGGGTCCCTCGCCCCGACGCTTCCGGGCTACGGCTTCAACACCACGGTTTTCGCGAACCCGCTTCCTGGTCAATGGGGAGACGCCGGCCGAGGCATCATTACCGGACCGATGCAGTTCAATTTGAATGCGTCGGCGGGCCGCATTTTCCGCCTCGGTGAGCGGCGCAGTTTCGATATACGGTTCGATTCCACCAACGTGTTGAACCATGTGACCTACACTTCCTGGAACACCACCTTAGGAAGCGCCCAGTTTGGACTTCCGGTCAGCGCCAATGCGATGCGCACCATGCAACTCACACTGAGGTTCAGGTTCTAAGAATGCACCGCCCCGTCATTGCTCTTTTTTTGAGCGTTTGGTTATCTGCTAATGCGCAGCAGCCGGCGCAGGATGCCGCTACCGGTTCCCAAACGAATCTGCGTTTCGCAACCACGACGCAGTTAGTCGTGGAGGATGTCCTGATCAAAGGCAAAGACGGCAAGCCGGTCCTCGGTCTTAAACCCACCGATTTTACGATCACCGAAGACGGGAAGCCGCAGAAGATCAGTGTTTTTGAATTTCAAACGCTGGAAGAGGAGCTGGCTGGCGCATCTTCCGGCCCCGCCATGCCCGCAGCGGCGCCCAGGCCTGCCAAGCCCGCGGAAAACTCCGGCGTAAAACCCCTCGTCAGAATCGATATCGCGCCGGAACGACCCGGAGATCTCAAATACCGCAATAGGCGCTTGATGGTCATGTTCTTTGACATGACTTCGATGCCGATCCAGGATCAGAAGCGGGCGCAAACCGCCGCCTTGAAGTTCTTGCAAACGCAAATAACGCCCGCGGATCTGGTGGCTATTATGACCTTCTCCAGCGACGTGAAGGTGGTGGACGATTTCACCGACGACCGGGATCAGCTCGCAAAGGACATTCAGAACTTGACTATCGGCGAAGGGCAAGGCTTCGAAATCAGCAATCAGGACGATAGCGCCTCCGATACGGGAGCGGCCTTCCAGCAGGACGACACCGAATTCAACATCTTCAATACAGACCGCCAGTTGTCCGCGCTCGAAACAGCCGTCAAAATGTTGGGGTCGCTCAACGAGAAAAAATCGCTAGTCTACTTCGCGAGCGGGATCCAGCACAATGGTCTCGACAACCAGGCGCAGCTTCGATCCACCATCAATGCGGCCATCCGCGCCAACGTCTCCTTTTATCCCATCGACGCCCGCGGCCTAGTGGCTCAAGCCCCGCTCGGCGATGCGACCAAGGGTTCTCCGGGTGGCCAAGCCATGTACTCGGGTAACTCCGCTCGATCGTTGACCAGCAATTTTCAGAATCAGCAGGAGACGCTGTATACTCTGGCCGCGGATACCGGCGGTAAGGCATTGCTCGATAACAACGACCTTTCGATGGGCATTGTCCAGGCGCAAAAGGACATGACCAGCTATTACATCATCGGCTATTATTCGAGCAACGCCGCTCTCGACGGCCATTTCCGCCGCGTGAAGATCACGGTGAACAATAGCGCGCTCGTCGGCAAAATCGCCAAGCTGGATTACCGCCAGGGATATTACGCGGGCAAGCAATTCAACAAATTCAGTGAGAGCGATAAGGAGAGGCAGCTCGCACAAGCCTTGGTACTGGGCGATCCCATCACCGACATGGATATTGTTATGGAGCTCGACTATTTTCGACTGGGGCGCGATCGCTACTTCGTCCCGCTGGTGGTCAAGATCCCGGGCTCTGAAATCGAACTGGCCCGGCATGGCGGCGCTGAAAGCACACGCTTCGATTTCATCGGGGAGATCAAAGACTCCAAGGGCGTTACCGTGGGAAATGTGCGCGACAACATCCAAGTGAAACTCAAAGGCGACAGCGCTCAGCAACTGTCCAAAACCACGCTCGAATACGACACTGGTTTTACGCTGGCGCCGGGCGCGTACACGGCCAAGTTTCTTGCCCGAGAAAACGAAACCGGTAAAATGGGAACCTTCGAAACCAAGTTTCAAGTGCCCGACCTCGGCGCCGAACAAAAATATCTGCCCATCAGTTCGGTGGTGCTGAGCAATCAACGCCAGAAGCTCGACGCAGCCGTGGCCACCGCCGAAAAAGACAAGAAGATTCTGGCCGCGCACCCGCTCATCCAGGACGGAGTGAAATTGGTCCCGAGCGTGACCCGGGTTTTCCGCACCGATCAGAATTTGTACGTCTACCTGGAAGCCTACGAACCGGCCGCCGATGCCACCCAGCCGGTAACGGCCTATGTAAGCTTTTACCGTGGCAAAGTGAAAGCCTTTCAAACCGAGGCGCTAAACGTGTCCGAAGGCTTGAACCCAAAAACCAAGGCGGTCCCGCTCCGTTTCAGCGTGCCATTGGCAAAGCTGCAACCGGGCAAATATATCTGCCAGGTGAGCGTGACGGATCCGACTGCGCAGAAGTTTGCCTTCTGGCGCGCACCCATTGTCGTTCTGCAGTAGTGGGGCAGGTCTCCGACCTGCCAATTATAGCTACGGTAACCGCGCGCGCAGATTCTTCAGCCCTCTCAGCCCTTCTTGCGCGACCTCCTGGTCGGAGTTCCTGGACAGAGTTTCCAGCGCTGGAATGGAATCGCGATCGCCGCTCTGCGCGAAAATCTGTGCCAGCCCGAGCTTTTCGTCCTTCGTCGCGGTGGGATCCTGCAAAGCCGGATAGAGCGCCTTGCGCACTTCCGGATCGCGCGCCAACTCGGTCAGATAAGGCCGCGCCACTCCCTTGTACCCGGACGAATTGAGATTGTCCAGCAGGTATTTCAGCGGATCGAATTCGCCCATCTCACGCTTGCCCAACGACACCAGCGCGAAAGCGAGCGAAAGCCGCGGGCCCGTCTTGCGCTCATTGGAAAAGGCCATTTCGACCGTCGTGCGGTCGTCCGGATTTTTCAGCCGCGCCAATCCTTCAGCCGCACCCTCGCGCAGCCCGTCATCCTTATCGTTCAGGTGAGCAATGTAGACCCCGTGCATTTGCAGATCAGGTATTTCCGCCATGGCGGTGAGGGCGGCGCGCTTCACCTTCATGTTCTTGGAACGGTCCAGCACATCCCGCAGATCATTGATGCCGTCGCGGTACATTAGCAGGCCAGTGGTCTCGATAGCTGCGATCTGAACCCTCTCGTCCAGGTCGTGAACCAGGAAGACGATGCTGGCTCCCGCGCTGGGGTCGCGTATCTTCTGGATCGCAACCAGGCACTCGTAAATCAACGGCGTGTCCTTGGAGTGCAGGGCCTGCTCGAGCTCGGGCAGAGCCTGGCGGCCGCGCAGGATACCGGCGGCGCGAGCGGCATTGGCGCGCGATTCCATGCTGGCCCCTCCCTGCACCAGCCGTCCCAGCGCCTGAATCACCTCTGGGCGCACCTGGATATAAGGATCGATCACCTGATCGTTAGTCTCGGTGAACCTGCTCTTGATGGATGTCCCCATCCGACGCAGCGGCGCCGTCAGGCCGGTCTTGACGTATCCGGGCACATAGAAGTTCACCAGGCCGTCGGTGGCGCGTATCTGCACTTCAGCGTCGTTGTCGCTGGTGGCCTTGATCAGGGGATTGAGGCTGGTCTGCGTGCCGATATCGGTGATCGCCTTGACGGCTTCCAGACGCACATCCAGATCCGGGTCAGAAAGAAAGGGCTCGATTCTCGAAATCTCCCCCGAACCGCCTTTGCCTAAATCACGAACGGCTTTGACGCGCTGCTTGGCCACTTCCTGCGCGGCCAAGCCAAACCCAGCCAGCAGAAAACAGCCCAAACTCATCCAGGTTGTACATTTACTTCGGTACATAAAACTTTAGACGTACTTAACGAACGAATTCGACTTTGACTTTTTTCGAAATCAGACCGGCTTCGTAACCCATATCGAGCAGCTTTTGAGCGGCCTGCGGCACCAGTTCGCCGCAGTCGACAGTGAAATGATTGACATACATCCCGACAAACTTCTCGGCCAGCCGCGGCTCCAGGTCGCGCGCAAATTGCAAAGCGTAGTTCAGCGACTCTTCGCCGTGATCGAGCGCGTATTGAATGCTTTCGCGCATCAGGCGGCAGCATTCCGATTTTACGTCGTCCGCCATCGACCGCAAGAGCACGTTGCCTCCCAGTGGCAGCGGCAGATCGTAAACGCTCTTCCACCATCGGCCCAAGTCGATAACGCTTTGAAATCCGCTGCGGCCGTAGGTCAACTGGCCTTCGTGGATGACCAAACCGGCATCCACGGAGTGCTCGGCCACGGCGTCGAGAATCTTATCAAACTGAATAACCACCGCTTCGAAGTCCGGCTCGAACAATCGCAGTGCCAGATAGGCGCTGGTCATTTTTCCCGGTACGCCGATCTTCTTTCCTTTGATTTCTTCCGGAGCCATCGGCCGCGCGCTCACCAAAATGGGACCGTAGCCGTCGCCCACGCTCGACCCGCTGGCCATTAGGACGTACTTGTCGGCCACGTACGGATAAGCATGATAGGAGATCGCGGTCAGTTCATAAGCGCCCAGCATGGCCTTGCGGTTCAGGGTTTCGATATCTTCCAGAACGTGGCGGAAGTTAACCAGCCGCGAGCGCACTTTCTTGGTGGCCAAACCGTAGAACATGTATGCGTCATCGGAATCGGGGCTGTGGGCGCAAACAATCTCCGTCGCGGAAGAGGCCGTCATAGGGAGCAGACTTAACACTATAACAGACAGGACGTAGGCGGACAGATGAAAAGTTTGCCGAGGTTGGGCGTTCGCAGAGCGCTAACCGGTTTATCTGGCTTGCAAGCCTTCGAGGTCCGGCCGCAGGTCCTGGAGTGCCTTTTCGAGCGTTCTCAAGCCATCCTGCGCGCCCGACAGGTTCCCGCCTCGGCCCATTTTCTCGAGCGCCAGCGCCGCCTCGAAGACGTCCTTCGCCCCGAAAGTGGACACCGAGCCCTTCAGACTATGGGCGTTATGCTCGACGCCGGATGCGTCGTTGGCCGCAAGGGCGTTGCGGATCTTATCGAGCGCCCGCGGGTAATCATCCAGGAAGAGCCCTACTACTTCGCGCAGCAGTTCGAAATCTCCGCCCACACGGCTCAACGCGAGCGCTTCATCCAAGTGAGTCGACTGCTCGTCAACCAAGGATTTTTGGTCAGTCTTCGACTCCATAAAACAGCCTCCTGGCACTACAGATTCAATCAAGTTCATCAATTCAGATACGCGAATGGGTTTGCTGACGTATGCATCCATACCCGCTTTCAGACAACGTTGCCGGTCGGAATCGCCGGTCTGCGCGGTCATCGCCACGATCGGAAGCCGCTTGCCTGATATACGTTCCATTTGGCGAATGTGAGCGGTCGCCTGCAGGCCGTCCAGTTCCGGCATCTGGATATCCATCAACACCAGGTCGAACTCTTCCCGCTGCAGCATAGCAATAGCTTCCCGGCCGGAGCCGGCCACCTGCACGTGATGCCCTTCCCGCTGGAGCACAATGCGTGGCCAGTCTTTGATTGACGGTGTTGTCTTCAGCCAGCAGAATGCGCATGTTGCGTTTGTCACCCTGGCGGGAAACCTCCGCAAAGCGGGCCGGCCGGTGCGCTGCCTTCTCGCTAGTTAGACTCATCGTGACCGTGAAATAAAAAGTGGCGCCTTGGCCGGGCTGGCTTTCCACCCAGATTCGTCCATCCATCATTTTTACCAGACCCGACGCGATAGACAATCCCAGTCCCGTGCCTCCGTACTTCCGCGTGGTGGATCCATCCGCCTGAGTGAACGGGTCGAAAATCAAGCTATGCTTCTCCGGCGGAATACCGATTCCGGTGTCTCGAACGCTGAAACGGAGCGCCACACGGGAGCCGTGGATGGACTCCCGGCGCACGCTTACCGCAATTTTTCCTGCGTGCGTGAACTTGATGGCATTGCTGACCAGGTTCATCAGGATCTGCCTGAGCCGGTGGGGATCTCCGATCAAACGGTCGGGCACATCCTCGCTCACCACGTACTCGAATCGCAGGTTGTTCAAAGAGGCTCGCAGCGCCAAGGGTTTCAACACTTCCGCCATCAGAGTCCGCAGTGAGATTTCAACGTGGTTCAGGGCCAGTTTGCCGGCCTCATATTTTGAATAGTCCAGGACGTCGTTCACCAGGAAAAGGAGGGCTTCCGCCGAAGACCGGACTAGATCGATGTACTCGTGTTGATCCGGCTTTAAGTCTGCTTGAAGAGCTAGATCTGTCATGCCCAGGATTCCGTTGAGCGGTGTTCGTATCTCATGCGTCATGTTGGCAAGGAACTCACTCTTGGCCGAGCTGAGCGCCTCGGCCCGTCCCGCCATCTCGCGCGCCAGACGCCCAGTCTCTTCCAAGTATCGGTTAGCCTCCACTAAGTCGCGATTAGCGGTTTCGGCGGCCTCTTTGGCTCGCGCCAGTTCGTCGGCCACGCGCTTGCGCACTGTGACGTCGCTGTAGATGCTCAACAACTGCGGAGGTTGACCGGGCAGGTCCACCATGGTGAACGAAACATCGAACGCGCCGGAATGGCCGTTCGCGAAGTGGAATTCACGGTCCAGGCACGGTTCCGCGCCGGGCGATGCGTAATGCTCGCTGTAGTAACCGCGAATCGCATGCTCGTCTTCCGCCAAAAACAGAGCGGCTATATCCCAACCCTCGACCGCGTCCAACGTCCTGCCTACCATCGCGGAAAACGCCTCGTTCACCTTCAAAATGGTACCGCTCTGATCCGTCAAAGCCATGGGATGCCGGGAGGCTTCCCAGATCGATCGGAACAGCGCTTCCGATTTCAGCAATTCCTGCTCGGTCTGATGGCGCTCAGTGATATCGATCCCGGTCGTAACCACGTACTCTACCCGGCCGTCGTCTCCTATCAGTACGGCGTTGGAGAACGAAATCTGACGGCCCTCGCCGGATTTGTTGATCCATTCATTTTCAAAGGCTAGGCGTGCCTCTTTTGAGACCAGGGTTTCGAAGCGTGCGCGCGTAGCGGCTTTTCCCTGAGGGCTGATAAAGACGTCCCAGAACGTCTTGCCCTTGAGTTCAACCTCGCTATATCCAGTTACCTGCTCGCAAGCTCGATTGCTGCGAATAATGCGCCCATCGGGATCCGTTACGATTACCAAGGCGCCGGAAGCCTGCAATACGGCTGCGGTGAAATCGCGCTCCTTTGCGAGTTCGGCCCGGATTCGATTCTGAGCGTTGGCAGCGGCGTCCTCAGACGAAGATCCGGTTTTGTCGTACTTGTGCAAATCGCCCGTTTGAGGCACACGAAGGCCTTCTAGTCCTTTATCGGCGGGTCCGACGCGGATTATTATGTATATTCCTAATTAGCTCAATGTCCCTCGAACAACACACCTTCCCGGCTGCCTTGGAATGCCGCTACCTGCTCCATGTACCCGATGCGACGGCTCCCAATCCGTTGATAGTACTCGCATTGCACGGCTATGGCTCCAGTCCGGAAGCCATGCTCCGGCTCACCACCGCTCTACTCGGCGAGCGGCACGTCGTAGCCGCGCTCCAGGCGCCTAACCAGCACTACGCCAATCCTGGACTCCCCAATGCCGAATCTGTCCCTGCCTACAACTGGGGCATCCGCCCGCATTGGCAATCGTCGGTCCGGCTGCACCACGATATGGTTCAGAAGACGCTGGCCGCCCTCCGCGAGCGCTTCGGTGTCGGACCGGAGCGCTGTCTGCTGCTCGGCTTCTCGCAGCCGGTCGGGCTTAGTTACCGGTTCGTCGCGACACACCCCGGCGAGGTGGCCGGCGTAATTGGGATTTGCGGCGGCGTCCCACGCGATTGGGAAGAAGACAAATATCAGCCCGTCCAAGCAGCTATCCTGCATATCTCGCGCGACCAGGACGAGTTTTACCCGCTGGATGTGGTATCAAGTTTCCCCGAACGGCTGCGGCGCCGCGCCTCCGACGTCGAGTTTCACTTGCTGCCCGGCCCGCATCGTTTTCCATCCAAGGCAGGCGAGATGGTCAGGCCCTGGATCGAAAGAGTGTTCCCTGGATCTAAGGGATTTACCGCATTGAAGCCTTAAGCGGAAGACGCTAGCCTGAAGACGTGAAGCGATTCATTGTAGCTACCATCGCGTCTGCCTGCATGCTTTCCGCCCAAGAGAGCAGCGTCACCACCACAACCGCTGTCGACATCAATGGCCATCGCATAGCCGACGGTCCGGCAGTGATTCATGGCAAATCGGACGGCCGCTCGGAAACAACCGAGGTCATGCAAGCGATCAACGGACGCACGGTTCCGATTGAACGTGTGGAGCAGCGCGTGATAAGCGAGGATTCGTCGGGGCGGGTAGTGGAGCGGCTGATCCGGCGCTACGATCAGACCGGGAATCCGACCACGCCGGTCAAGGAGATTATCGCGGAGCAGAAGCGGCCGGATGGCAGTTCGACCAAGCAGATCAGCACTTATCGCGGCGATATCAACGGCGGTATGCAACTGATCGAAAAATCCACGACCCAGACTCAGACCAGCGGCTCCACCGAGAACGCGGAGACCGTCGTGCAACGGCCAACCGTCAATGGGTCGCTTGAAACTGTCGAGAAGCAGAGCACGGTCAAAGTGAAGCAGCCTGCAGGCTACACCGAGGACAAAACCACGTATCGCAGAGATGGCAACGGAGGCTTCCGGGAGACCGTTCGCGAAACTACCGAGCACAGCGACCAGGGCCCGCAATCGAGCGACAGCATGGCCGAGTACGAGCTGGGCCCCACTGGTCAGTTGCAACTGCACAGCCAAAAGGTCACCAAGACAGTCACGGCTACGGATGGCTCAAAAGACCAGGTGGTGGATATCTTCGGGCAGTATGTTCCCGGCACCTTCGACCCCGGCGGGTTAAAGCTGCAGGAACAGCAACTGATTCAGAGGAAGCCCGGTCCCAACAACACGGTGACCGAGACGCTGAGCGTCCGCCGGCCAACCGTATCCGATCCGAAGGCGCTCGGTCCGGCGCGGCAGCTCTCAGAGACCGTGTGCCGCGGCAAGTGCGACCAGTGATGTAGCGCGCGCACTCCTGCGTGCCGCATTCACACTCGTGTGAATGCCGATGTTTCTACCCGTGCCCCAGCCGCATCAGCCAGCCTAACCCGATCAGCGCCGCGATGAAGTAGGCAAAACAGCGCAGGCCGTAGCGCAGCCGCTCGGCATCGGTTCGCTTGGTGATCACTCCCAGGACAACCGAAGAAAACAGCGCAAACAGCACCGCCGCCTCAAAGTGGGACAAATTCATTTTCGGCATCAGTCTTTTTTCCCGATCGCAATTTCGTAAGCGTCTTCGATCGCCAGGATGTTCAAAAGCCCGGCCGCCACCAGAAACTTGGTACCGTAATCGTGCACGTGTCCGGCCATGTCCGGCTGCGAATAGCCGAGCCAGGTGGCCAGCAGATAAAGGAGTCCGGAAGCCAGATCGCCCAGAAATCCGCCGACATAGATGATCGTGGTCAGGATATCGCCGGTCTGCGGCTGGAACATCGCGCCACGCATCATCAAACCCAGCAGAAACATCGAGAGGACCGACACCAGCAGCAGCGTGCCGCGCCCCTTGCGTTTCAGCAGGAAGTGGCCGCCACCGGGTATCAACCAGCCCAGGCCGACCACTGGCGCCCAGGCGCGAACAGGCGGCGCAGTGCTCTTATTCTGATCCGTTGCCATTGTTTTTAGTTTAGCAAGTCGTCCTCAAAGGGGTTGCGGCCTCTATCATGAGAACATGCCGACCCGGATCCAATTGCTGAACGTCGACTACTACCTGCCGATGGCCTTCAACGCCCTCCGCATCGGCTTCATCCTGGTGTTCGCCTACATCTGCACCCTCGCGGTGGGTCGAGTCTTGAGCGCGCTCCGAAACTACAGCGTGCGAATGATGCTCAAAGCCGGAGGCGGAACCGAATTCGAGCTGGAAAAACGCGCCGCCACCATCGGCAGCCTGGCGAGGAACTCGATGTTCGTACTCATCTGGGCCATCGCGTGGCTGATGGTGCTCAAAGAAATGAACTTCGACGTTCGGCCGCTGCTGGCCGGTGCGGGAGTGGCCGGGGTAGCCATCGGATTCGGTGCGCAAAGCGTCATCAAGGATGTCCTGGGGGGCCTGTTTCTCATGATGGAAAACCAGCTCCGGATCAACGACGTGGCAGTGATCAACGGCAAAGGCGGTCTGGTGGAAGAGATAAATCTAAGAACCACCGTGCTGCGCGCGGAAGACGGCGCAGTGCACATCTTCCCCAACGGCAGCATCCAGAGCCTCGCCAACTTGACTCGCGAATATTCCTATTACGTCTTCAGTATCTCGGTCGCCTACAAAGAGGACACCGGCCACGTGATCGCCGTGCTCAAAGAACTGGGAGAGCAGCTCAGGGCCGACGATCCCTATCGTTCGGCGATCCTCGACCCGCTGGAGATCATGGGCGTCGACAAACTCGGCGATTTCGCGGTAGTGATCAAAGCCCGTTTCAAGACCTTACCGAGTCAACAATGGCTGGTGGGCCGTGAGATGAATGCTCGAATCATAAAGCGCTTCGGGGAGGCGCGGATCGACATGCCTTTCCCCACTCAAACCATTCAGTTCACATCCGAAAGCTGGATAGGATTACGCCAGGAGCTGAAACAAGTTGTCCGCGAGGTACTAAAGGAGGAAGCTGCCAACTAACAGTTAGTTTCCCCTAGTCAGGTATTCACCCGAGGAGTTTGTAACGTATGAGGCCGATATAAGAGCATGGTGGTTCCCGTCCTTTTTTTCTTCGCGGCGCTGTCCGCCAAGCTGGATCAAACTGCGCTCCGCTCAGGCTGCGACGCGACGGCGGAAGTTATCGCCAGTCTGCCGGGTGGAACACCTGTGGAGATCCGTTTTCGCCTCTCCGACGGCTCGGACTGCTTCAAGGTAGCCGCCCTCCTGGATGGCAAGCTGGTTATGGGCTACGTACCGGCTTCCGGACTGGCCGGCCTGGACCAATTTGAAAAAGGCCGAACTTCGGCCGCATCGGCTGACACGATCCGCGAGCTGCGTCCGATGGAAGCCGCCAGTCAAAAGTTGATTGTACACTCCGGCGATCTATCTCTGGAACGCGCCTCGCAATTGCTCGCCGCCAATCAGCCGGCGCAAGCGCTGGAACTGCTGGAGCCGGCCGTGAAACGCCATCGTAACGACCCCAACGTGCTGCTGCTCACGGGCCTGGCTGCTTACCGCTCGGACCAGCTTCGCGCCGCGCTCGACTATTGGAAGCAGTCGCTCGATCTCGCCCCGAACGATACGCTCTCGCGCGTCTATGAACGAGTGCGCCGGGAGGCTGAGGCCGACCATAGCGGTGAAAAGCTCCTGGGAATGCATATCGCGCTGCGATACGAAGGCGAAGCGCTTCCCTCCGACACAGCACGGGCCATCTTGTCTACTCTGGATGAAGATTACAGCCGCATCGCCGGGCAACTTGGTTGCTCGTCGGACGAACGAATTGTCGCCATCGTACAAAGCCGGGATGCCTACCTGCGGGGCACCGGCGCAGCGGAATGGAGCGGCGGCGAATACGACGGGCGCATACACATTGCGTGGACCGAAGGAAAGCAAGTGGGCCCGCAAATGCGCCGTGCGCTTGCGCATGAGCTAGTGCATGCCTGCCTCACCAGTATTCCATCCGGAGCCGCGCCTTGGCCGGCCTGGCTGCAGGAAGGTCTGGCGCAGAAACTTTCCGGCGATCAGCTCTCGGCCGCCTCGCGCGATCAATTGCGCCAACTCGCTGCAGCCCGCCAGATCCCGCGCCTCGAAGACCTCCACCAGGATTGGTCGCAGCTAAGCATCGAGAACGCGCGCCTGGCTTATAACCTGGCGCTCGCAGCCGCGGATGCTCTCTACGACAATTACTCCAGCTCCGGCATCCGCAACGTCGTGAACAATCCGCAAAATTTGCCGCAAATCACCGCCGCGCTCGATCGAAAGCTCGGCCTCTAACGGTTAAGGTAAAGCTTCCAACTCAACCGCGAGAAATACCTTTTTGGCCCGGTGAGTCCCACTAGCGCAGCAAGATAATCAACAGAATGAATCCTCCGAGCGTCGGTCGCAGGGGCGGCAAGGCGAGGAGTGGCAGGGTGGACGCGGGGAACGCGGCGAGAGTGAACAAGGTGGCCAATATCGCGGCGGGCAGTCCGGTGGAAGCCAATACGGCGGAGCTCCGATGGGTGGGCAGTTCAGCGGCGGTCAATTCGGTGGAAGCCAATATGGCGGAGGCCAACAGGGCCGGCACGCCGGACGCGGTCCCAAAGGCTATCGCCGCTCGGATGAGCGGATCCAAGGGGAGACCAACGACCAGCTCACCCAGCACGGCGACATCGATGCCACTGAGATCATGGTGAAGGTCACCAGCGGCGTTGTGACTCTGACAGGAACCGTGGAAGACCGCAGCGCCAAGCGCATGGCTGAAGACTTGGCCGAATCCGTGTCAGGCGTCCAGGAAGTTCAGAATCAGCTAAAGGTCAGCCCTTCTGGCAGCGGCAACGGCTCCAACATGCAGAACGAGCGGCTCTCAAGGGGCCGCCTGCCTTCTGCGTCCTGTTTTCTGTTTTCTGCTTTCTGTCTTCTGCTTTCTGCCTCCTGTCTCCTGCTTTCTGTCTTCTCTCTCCTTCCCCGATTGCTATCCTGATACTTAAGCCATGCCTTTCTCCTCCATCCCGGAGGCCATTGAGGATTTCCGGGCCGGCCGGATGCTGGTGATCGTCGACGACGAAGACCGTGAAAACGAAGGCGACCTCACCATCGCCGCCGAAAAAGTCACTGCCGACGTCATCAACTTCATGGCCAAGCACGCCCGGGGCTTGATCTGCCTGTCGCTGAGCGCCGAAATCTGCGATGCTCTTCACCTGCCGCAGATGTCGTCGAGGAACACTTCGCGATTTGGCACCGCCTTCACCGAATCCATCGAGGCCGCCGAAGGCGTTACTACCGGCATCTCCGCGGCCGATCGCGCCCGCACCATCCAGGTGGCCATCGATCCTTCAAGCCACCCCACCGACCTGGTGCGACCTGGTCATGTTTTCCCGCTGCGCGCGCGCGAAGGCGGCGTACTGGTTCGCGCCGGCCAGACCGAGGCCGTAGTCGACCTTGCGCGCCTCGCCGGACTGCGGCCGGGCGGCGTCATTTGCGAAATCATGAACGACGATGGCTCCATGGCGCGCGTTCCCCACCTCCAGGAGTTCTGCGCGCAGCACCGTCTGAAAATGATTTCGGTGGCCGATCTTATCCGCTATCGTCTGCAAAACGAGCGCTTCGTCCAGCGCCAATCGGAGGGCTGCCTGCGGACCGAGTTTGGCGACTTCAAGACCATCGTCTACGCCAGCACGATCGTTCCGGAGATGCACCTGGCGCTGGTTCACGGCGAGATCGCGGGGCGCGAAGACGTCCTGGTGCGCATGCACTCGCATTGCACTTACGGCGACGTCTTCGGCTCGGTGGAATGCCAGTGCCAGCGGGTGCTTCGGAAATCGCTGGAATTGATCGCCGCCGAGGGCGCGGGCGTGCTGGTCTACCTTCACCAGACAGGACCGGGCTTTCGCAATCACAGCTTTGGCACTCCCGACGGCCAAAAGCGCCTGCAGCACGAGAGCGGGATCGGCGCACAGATCCTTTCCGACCTGGGCTTGCATACGATTCGCCTGTTGACCAACCATCCGCGCAAGGTGGTCGGTTTGGACGCCTACGGCATCGAGATCGTCGAGCAAGTGCCGGTTTAAGGTGGCTCGAACTTCTTACGTGCTAGCCTCGTAATAGCAACAGAGAGGTCTTCATGACAAATCTACGCCGTTTCGCCGCTCTTCTGGCCCTTCCGATCGCGACTTGGGCCGCTGATCCTGCCCTCCTCAAGCTAGTGATGCCCGATGCCAAGGTTATCGCGGGGATTCAGGTGAACCAGACGAAGAATTCGCTGTTCGGCCAGTATATCCTCTCCCATATGCAGGTGGACGACGCGGGCTTTAAGAGCTTCATGGCGCAAACTGGTTTCGACCCGCGCCGGGACGTCAGCGAGATCATGATTGCGTCCAATTGGGAATCGAACAGCGCGGCCAGCCGCTGGCTGGTGATGGCCCGTGGCGCCTTCGATCTCGGCAAAATCGCGCAGGCGGCTCAGGGTAACGGCATCACGACGTCCAATTTCCAAGGCGTCAACATCCTCGTTCATTCCTCGGCCGCTAAGCCGGAGGTCGAAAATGCAATCGCCTTCTTCGATGGCACGAGCGCGGTTATGGGTGATCTGGCTTCCGTCCAGGCGGCCATCGGACGCCAGAAGAGCGCTGCAGCGCCCAGTAATCAGCTCCTCTCCAAGGTCAACTATCTCGCCTCGAAAAACGATTTCTGGTTTGTAACGCTGGTACCTGTGTCGGAATTCGCCGACGCAATGCCCGACCCGAACTTGAGTGGCGCCATGAAGGGCAATCTGCTCGCCGCCATCAACGAGGCGAGCGGCGGCATCCGCTTCGGTGACACGGTCAACATCTCGGCCGAGGCGATCACGCGCTCGGAAAAAGACGCACAGGCGCTAGTAGATGTCGTAAAATTTGTCGCCGGCATGGTCCAACTCAACCGCCAGAACAACGCGGCGGCTGGCCAGGTAGCCACGCTGCTGGACACGCTGGACTTGAAGGCGGCCGGTAACGTAACCACTATCTCGGTGGCGATCCCTGAGCTGCAACTGGAACAGATGATCGACATGATGCGGCAGCAAAGCCGGGAGGCCCATAAGAAGCCGGCCCCACCGCAAAGCAATTGAGCCACGAGCGAAATAGTAATTCACCAAACACTTCAATATCTCTCGCACAAAGCTGAGAGGAACTAGGGCACTCCGCCACCTCCTTTGGGCAAACGCTTTGGGCAAACGCATCTATCACCATGTTTCTTCAAGGGATCGAACGTGCCGCCAGGCGCTAAAAATTACTGGCGCCAAGGTAATCGGTATATATCAAGGACGCCCGGTCACGCATGTGACAGATTTTTTTTAAAGATTGCCGTAATTCTTTTGGAGCGCGAAGTCGATAAGAATCAGATGTTAGGCCATGGTCGTTATGAAGCGCTCGGGAAGCGCTCCCCTGGAATTTTAGCCAGGGTCCCCAAACCTGGCACTTGAATTGCTAAACGGTTGTGGTATGATTTTCAGAGCTAGACGGCGTACCTCTCAGGCCGGTGAGCGCTGCTCCCGGTCGTTAAGCTTCAGAGTTCATTATAGTTTAGTCATTCTTTGTAACGACTTGAACCTTTCTGAAGGACCGCGCGTCTAAACGTGTTGAATAAGGGAACTGGAACGAGCAAGAAAGAACAAGAAGGAGTTAAATCAATGACGAAGACCGAGTTAAACAAATTTAAAGAAGTCCTGGAAACCAAACAGGCTGAATTGACGCAGGTGCTGAGAAACCGTGAAGGGATCGCTATCGAAAAGAGCCCGGACGCCCTGGACGAAGTCCAGAACGCGGCCGAGCGCGAGTTGGCGATTCGCAACCTCGACCGTGAATCCAACATGTTGCGCAACGTCCGAGCGGCCCTACACCGCATAGACGAAGGCACGTTTGGCGTTTGCCTGCACTGCGAAGAAGACATTAGCATCAAGCGGCTTCACGCTGTGCCGTGGGCGGCTTACTGCATCCAATGTCAGGAAATCGCCGACAAGAGCCAGGAAGAGGGCACGGAGTCGCTCGACGATCTTCTCGTCCACGCAGCCTAAGAACCGCGGCCTAAGAACGCTGGTTCGCCAGCTGCCGGTCTTCGACGGGATATCTCTTTACCGAAAGGCGCGAGAAGGCTCGCGCCTTTTGTCGCATCTCTTGCAGCATAGTGTTCCGTCTACCCGCTGCGTCACCGGAGTCGAATGACCGACACCATTCTTCCCGCCTGCTCGCGATCTCTCCGGTAAGAGTGAAACAGATCGGCCTGACAGCAGGAACAAAGGCCGCTCGTGGCGATTTGTCTCAGGCTGCCGCCATTTCGTCCCAATAGCCGAAGGTTCGTCTCGACCAGATCGATCTTCGTCCTTCGGTCCAAGTCGCGCCGTTCCGGAGAAAGTGAGGAGAATTGTATGGCCACCTCGGGCCCAACTTCGAAGCAGCAGGCTCCGATCCCCGGGCCAATGGCGATCACCAGATCCTCTAGACGCGTCCCGAACTGATCCGCCATCGCTTGAACGGTCTTCGGAACGATCTCGAGGAGAGTGCCCCGCCAGCCCGCGTGGACGGCGGCCACCGCACGAATACGCGTGTCGGCCATCAAGATCGGGAGGCAATCGGCCGTGCGCACCGATAGCGTGATCCCCGGCTGATTCGTAATCAGGGCATCCCCCTCGCCCAGGCAGCCAGCCCGATCGGCAATCAGTATTTTGTCGGAGTGAATCTGCTGGACCGTTGCGAGATCGGCCGTATCCGGCCAGCGCGAACTGAGCCGAGTGCCGAAACCATGCTCCAGCCAAGGGATGTCTTCGAGCGCCTGGGCTCGGTACACATTTTCCCTATCGAGGCGAAACAACCCTCATTGTAACCTGCGTGTCCGGAATTCCGGGCTGTCTCTAGCGAATGGCTGTGGCCGCTAAATACTTTTCGACAGTCTGTACCAATTCACTGCTTTGCACAGGTTTCGATAGGAAGCCTTGCATTCCGTGCTGCATGCACAGATCCCGATAATCGCTTGAGCAATTGGCGGTGACGGCCAGAATGGGGGTCTCGCGGTGGCCTGGGAGCTCCCGCAGCCGGTGGGCTGTTTGAAAGCCGTCCATGCCGGGCATCTGCAGGTCCATCAGGATCAAGTCGTATCGGGATGCTGACGCGGCTCGGATGGCCGCCAATCCATCACTGACGCAAACCACGTCTAGGCCGCGGCGGGCCAGGACATGGCTCACGATGGTTCGAGAGACCACGTCGTCGTCCACCACCAGCACGCGACCCCGGACTTCACCTGGATCCATACGCCGCCCTGTAAATTCGACTGGCAAACGCAGCGGAACCTGGACGGTAAAGACACTGCCTCGCCCCACTTCGCTTGCCACAGCGATGGCGCCACCGAGAAGAATAGCCAGTTTTTGAGCCACCGCGAGGCCCAGTCCCAGACCGGGATAATTCCGTGCCAGTCCCGTTTCCAACTGGCGGAAGGACTCGAAAATGGAGCCCACCTGATCGGGCCGGATGCCTATTCCGGTGTCGCGCACTGCGATCGTGATCTGGACGCCGCCATCGTCGCGCCGCCTTGCAGAAGCGCTGACCTCGACCTCGCCGCGTTGCGTGAATTTCACGGCATTTCCCAGCAGGTGCCAAATCAATTGCCGGAGCCGCAGTGCATCGCCGACCACAGCGGAGGGCAGGCTGCGATCGAAATTGTGCCTCAGACGCACATCCTTCGATTCGGCCTTGAAGGCAAACTCCGAAACCAAGCCGGCCAGCGTCTCGCGCAAGGAAAATTCAGCTTCGTCCAACTGCAAGTGATTCGCGGAAAGAGCGGAGAACTCTAGTGTGACATTTAGGATTTCGAGCAGATTTTCGGCGCAGAGGCGAGTGGCTCCAACGTACTCTTTCTGCTCGTCGCTCAGAGAGGTTTCGAGTAGCAGATCGGTCATGCCGAGAATCCCGCTGAGCGGAGTCCGGATCTCATGGTTCAGGCTGGTGAGGAACTGCCCTTTCAATTCGCTAAGTTCGTCGGTTTTCAACACGATCAGCCTTAATTGTTTCATCGGCTCGCCAACCATAAGGCTTTAGGGAGCTTATCTAAGGCGATCCCCTGAGCCTGTCCGGACGAAAGTCCCGGCGTTTGACAATAGCGTATGAGCGATGTCGGCTCGTCGTACGGTGGTGTCACGGAACTGCTCGTGATGCACTTGTCCGCCGTCGAAGAATCGGCCGCTGGCAGTCGCCGCCTTCGCTGACGTCGTCATCATCATTCGAGCGGTGATGATTTTCCGTATGGCGCGCGACACAAATCGAGATCCGAAAACTTCATCACGGTTAGATCTGGATTCTCGATCGCTATTGATAGTACAATGAGTCCTCGATGCGAATATGACAGAGTCCGATCTCGAATATTTGATACGAACTCTTTCGGAAGCGCGATCACGAGCAACCGAACTCACAGTGGCGGTCCGTGCACGAGCTGGCACAGATCATCGGCTCGCCGATCTGGGGCATTCCGCAGTTTCGAACATTGAAAAACTGCTGCGTGAGGTTCGTGTTCTGGCGTTAGACCGGATCCAATACGATACGCCCGCGCCGTCTGCTGCTGTAACGCCGCGGGCAGGCACAACTCAGTCCGAGCACTGGTTGCAGTCGTTCATCGGCGACCTGATCGGTCACTCGCGCGCGCCCGATGAAGTCTCGTTCGAAACCGTCGAACGATTGCTGCAGCAATACAAGACCACCTTTCTGAAAGATTTGGAAACCGCGCGCCGGATGTACCGCGTCTATCCGCATTTGTTCCCTGTGGAGAGCTTCCACAAGGCAAGCGCCAGTTAGGTATGGAGAACGACCATGCAGGTTAATCACAGCGAACTCAACGAGCTGACTCGCAAGGCCAATGACCTGATGTGTGACACAGAGGACGTGGCCCGGCTATTGAAAGCGCGATTGGGCGCCGACCATGAGGTTGTTCGTTCAGCGAATGACATGCATGAAAGTCTGGAAACTCTGGCACAGGAGCTGCGCTCTTTCTGTGCATCCGCAAACCACTATGAGATCGAGGTCTCCGAAGATACCTGAATACGGACACCGTTTGGCAGTATCCTGACGATATTCACAATCACCACTGCGACTGGAGCAATCTTATGGGCATTCAAACACTGGACGAAGAAAAAGCGTTGTCACGATTCCAAGGACTGATGAAGTCCGAACATTGGCTCGCGACTTACATCAAAGATCTATTGAGCGCGAATGATCTGTCGGCGGGCATCGACTTCAGCACTGCTGAGCAACTGCTGACCGCTGAAAAAGACCAGTTCGAAAAGGATCTGGCGATCGCTCGCCGGATGCTGCGCGTTTACGGCAAGCAGGTGGCCGGCGAAGCTCTGGCCGCCACCGCCGATTAATTATTTAATTACACGCAAACCCCAATTTCCACCTGGCGGACCCTTGTCGCGTTCCGCCGGGACAGGTTATTTCCATCTCAACTCCAGTGGCCAACCGAGAAACTCGGCCAGCCGTTCTACCTCCTCTTCGGCCCCGCGCCGCGCCCACGAGGGCAGTTTCACAAACGGCTGGACGCGCACCTCGATCCGCTTGCCCTTCCTCTCGTGCCGCCACACGCCATCCATCCGGCCATTCACCAGGAGCACCGGCGAGATCCAGCCCTGCGGCCGATAGATCGCTTTCTTGAAATCGCCCGGAAGCAGATGGACCGCATGCAGTGATGCAGCCACGACATATTGATCAAATGCAGGCAGCAAACGCACCGATCGCGACAGCACAGCCCTTCTCGCAACCGGGACATCGCCGGCCAGCATCCAAGCCGTCGTTCCTTCCACATCGACCTGGGCGGCGACGGCGCCCAAGTCCGCTATGAGCGTCTTGGCCCGAGCCTGCGCAACTCCCAGCCAGCGCGCGTAGTCCTGGCTAGTAGCCGGACCGTAGGCAGCCAGATACCGGCGCGTGATCTCAGGCAGCGCGCGCACAGAATCCACCTCAGCCCAGTTGCGCACCCAGCCGTTTGGACGCGTGAAGCGAACATTCTGACCGGCGCTTGGAGCGAAGCACAGGCGCCCAAGAAAAGCGGCGGGCTTCAGCATGGTTCCCCAGCTCTGCCGGATTTTCGCGCCCAGCTCAGCCGACCCGGTGATCCGCGAAACTTCGCCGGCCAGTTCTTCCCGCGTGAGTAGCCGGCCGTCGAGCGCTTCGGCAATGCCTTCCACCAGCCGCTCCAGTTCATCGCCCGAAACCCCGAAATAGCGCAGCCAAAAAGGCTTCAAGTAGCGCGGGTCGGTGTTGAAGGCGGCCTGCCAGAGCGTCAGTTCGCTGGAGGGCAGGAGGTGCAGCGTACCTCGCATCGCCCAGGTCTTCACCAGGCTGCGATCTTCCCAAAGCGCATGCTGCACGGCCCCGCGGTCGAGACCTTCGATGCGAGCCCAGACCGTCAGCTCGGCGGAGGAAAGCAACTGAGCGTGCAGACCGCCGATCCGCGCGATCACCTCCAGCATCTTTGCTCGCGATGCGCGCCGGTGCAGTTGATGCCGTTCAGTCCGCCAAGCCATAACCTGTCGCCAGGTAAGGCGCGTTCTGGAGCGGTCAATCGGCTTTCCCCGGCTTGCCATGCGGTGCTATTTTAACCGTTGGGGAATTCGACCGGGGGAGCGTGTATTCAATGATGCAGTTTGTCGATCGTCGGCTGGCGAAGCGACTGGAAATGATCACGGCCCGGTCGGGCAAAGAGTGCGCTGACATCTGGGCCGAAATCGGGGGCGGCATCGCTACTTTTTCGGGAATCGACTCTCCGATTACTCAGGCTTTCGGCGTGGGGCTTTTCGGTCCTGTATCGGAGGCCGAACTCGACCAACTCGAGAATTTCTTCTTCAGCCGCGGTGCGCCGGTGGCGCTGGAGTTGTGCCCGTTCATTCATCCTTCGCTGATCGGATTGTTGAAGGCGCGTCCGTACCGGCTGGAGGACTTCTCCAACGTTCTGGTGCGTGAGCTTCGACCGCGCGAGAAAATCGTCACTCCCGATTCAGATCTCCAGGTTCGCGCTGCCGCCCCGCAAGAGATAACCCGATATTCGGAAATCGTGGCCGAAGGATTCTCAGAGTACGTTCCGATCAGCGAGACATTGCGCAGGGTGATTGAAAGTTTCTTCCGGCGGCCTTCCGGACGTTGTTTCCTGGCGCTGGCAGGGAATGAGATCGCCGCCGGCGGCTGTGTCGCGGCGGATCAACAGCTAGCGGAATTTTACGGCGCTGCAACATTGGCAGGCTTTCGTAAGCGTGGCGCGCAGAGCATTCTGATTGGAGCGCGGCTTACATGGGCAGTGGAGCAGGGATGCGATCTGGCGACCACCACCACGCAACCGGGCAGCAGTTCACAGCGCAATTACGAGCGCGCCGGGTTCCGAGTGGTCTACACACGCGCCAAAGTTGTTCGTAACAAAAGCTAATCTGGGCTCGGAAGAAAACCGAACCTTTTCGAGTCTTGTTTCGTCTAATAGAACATGATGACGGCACGCGATACGGAAATAGCATATCGGCGGGCTTTCGACGAGTTCGCAAGATGGGTGGAAGAGGTGCAGTTTCTCACTGCCAATCCGAACCCGGATCGTGACAGAATAACATCCGCGCTGTTCGAACTGGAGAAAGCTCGAGCCGAGTACAACCATCGCCGCGACGAATGGGCCAGTTATCTCTTGCAATCGTCACAGGACAGTTATCAAAACGCGCACCAGGATCAAGACGAAGACCGACTCTGCGTGGCGCGAGCCCGGTAACTGTCCCGGCGGCGGTCAAGCGCCGCAACATTTCTTGTATTTCTTGCCGCTGCCGCACGGACAGGGATCGTTGCGTCCCACCTTGGATGAGGCGACGGGCCGCGGCTCTTCTTCCACTTCAGGTTCGTCAGGAAAGAATACCGGCTTGCTTCCGTGGAGCATAAGGCGCTGGTCCAGGGCCATTTTTGCGAGCATCTCTTCGTCAACTCTGAATCCATCGGCCGCATCCTCAATTTTGGCCAGGAGCGCGTGAACCCGGCCGCGCGAGGTCTCCCCTGGAACCGAAAGAGCATAAGCGAAGAGCGCGTCGCTGCGGAACTCGTCGTCGCCGAAGAAAGGCTCCAGACGCGGCGCTTCCGACGATAGACCGAGGTAGCCCACGCCCCAAATCGCTTGCCGTTTGAGTTCGGGATCGGGATCTTCCAGGTGCTTGGGTGGGTAGCTTGCGAAGCGGCGGTCCAGCGAGCGCGCCATCGCTTTGAGCGCCTTGGCGCGGCCGCGCGGCTCATCGTAGAGAGCCTCAATAGCTTTCGTCACCGCGGGATTGTCTGCTTGCTGAGCTAGCGCGACTGCTACGCCACCCTTTTCTTCGACTGAGGAATCGGTGGCTTCGAGCACCTTCAGCATGGCCCGCCGGACTTCCAGCTCATCGCTGATTTCGCCGAGCGCTTCCCAACAAGCGCCGCGCACAGCGACGTCCAGGTCGCTCTTGGCCAGGTCCAGCAAACGCGCACGCACGGCGAGCGCAGGTTCGGAGCCACCGTAGCTTTCCGCGACACCGATGCGCAGTTCCGAGGAGCCTTGATCCAGCATCGCCAGCCGCTCCTCGTCACTGAGCTTGTCCAGCGCCGGGAGGTCCTCTTCCGGATACAATTCCCAAATGTCGAATGGTTCCGGAGGTTCCGATGGTCTCTCGACATTCAACGCCAAGGTGTCCAGAGTCGTTTGAATTTGCCGGCGGCTCCGATCGTCGTCCGGGAGTTGACCGAGCGCGAGTTGGAGCGCGGGAATCGCCGCGGGATCGCCATAAATTTCCAGACAAAGTGCTGCGTCGAAAGGATCGACGGCCAGCCTGTGAATGAGCGCCTCGAGGATGCGCGAATCTCGAACGCCCAGTTCCGACAACAGAAAGGGAACATCACCCGGATCGCTCAATTCGTTCAAGAGGTCGAGCAGCGGGTCGACGGCGGCCGAACCCAAAGACGCGAGGGATTCGACCAGCTCGTCGGCGACGTCGTGAGGATCGCTCCGAACCGCTTCAACCAGGAATGGCAGTGCCTGCGGCGTCTTGAGAGCGCGAAAGATATCGAGCAACTGGGGCTCGAGTTCCAAGGCCTCGTCATCGTGCTTGGCGGCTGCAAAGCGAACCAAGTCCGGAATAGCCTGCTCGGGATGATCCAGAATCGCGTGCAGAAAGCGATGATCAACCGCGATGTACCCGCGGGCGGCCGCTTCCAAAAGCGTGTGCACGAGAACGCCTTCATAACGTCCCGGATCGAGAATCAGATCGGTTCGCAGCGCGGTACTACTCTTCGTCTTTCACAACGTGAACGGCGATTTCGGTGGTCACCTCGCGGTGCAACCGGAGCGGAACCTTGAAGTCGCCGAGAGTGCGGATCGGTTCATCGAGCACGATCTTGCGACGCTCGATGGTATAACCCTGCTTTTCGAGAGCCTCCGCGATGTCCTTGGAGGTAACCGATCCAAAGAGTTGATCGTTCTCTCCGGCCTTTTGCGAGATGGTGACGCTGACATCGGCCATCATCTTACCGAGATCGGAGGCGTCAGAGACTTCCTTCGCTTCGCGCCGCAAGTGCGCTTGCCGTTCCTGTTCCACGATCTTCTTATTGGACTCGGTGGCGGCGACGGCCAGGCGCTGGGGCAGCAGGAAATTTCTGGCGTAGCCCGGCGACACTTTCACCAACTGGCCGCGCGTGCCCAGCTTTTCGACGTCTTCTCTCAAAATCACATCCATGATGACAATCTCCTATATCGCCGATGCGAACGGAATGAGCGCGATGTTGCGCGCCTGTTTAATGGCCTCGGCCAAGCGCCGCTGGTGAGGAGTGCATACGCCGGAGATGCGGCGCGGCACAATCTTGCCGCGTTCGGAGATGAACGATGAGAGCATCCTCACGTCTTTATAATTGATGTCGTCGATCTTCTCGACGCAAAACCGGCAGACTTTCTTACGCCGGAAATATTGCTTCTTGGTGGCCATTGCCTTGTCGCCACCGGTAGGTCTCTGGGACGCGCTGATGGGCCGTCCGCCGCCTCTATTGTCCGCCATTGTCGTTCCCTCCTATTCTTTCTCGACCGGGGCGATTGGTGCTCCGGGCATGGGCGCGCCGGGCCGCGATGCAGGCTCTCCAGCCATCGCGTGTTCGAGCGACGGCTGCGCGGGTGCGGATACCTGCGGGGCCGGCCGCCGGGCGGCACGCTTCTCACGAGCCTTCTTGCGCTTCTCGATCTTCTTCATCTTCTCGTCGATGCGCACTGTGATGAATTTCAGCACCTGGTCGGTAACGCGCAGACGCCGTTCGATCTCCATAACGGTTTCGGGCTTCGACACGAATTGCAGGAGCACATAAAAGCCCTCGGTGCGTTTTTGCACGCGATAGGCGAGTTTGCGGACGCCCCATTTGTCGGACTTGTCCACATTTCCACCCTGGCTTGCGATGAGGGTGGTCAATTGTTCGATCAACTGATCGATCTCTTCTTCCGGCGCATCCGGCCGGACGATGAATAGCTCTTCGTAAACTCTCATTCTTCCTCGTTTGAGCCTGGGGCGCGACGATTAAATTTCGCCATGGACTTTTCGACGCCTTCAGCAACTATGGACTCGACGGCCTGCGACGCATGATCGAGGATCTCGTCCAATTCCTGTTTCTGCGCCCGGTTCAACTTACCGAGCACAATTTGAGCACCGTCCTTTTCGCGACGGCCCCCATGAATCCCCAGTCGAACCCGGGGGAACTGGTTCGTACCGACAGTGCGGATGACGGAGTCGACCCCGCGATGACCGGCCGCCGAACCATGCGGCCGTATCCGCAACGACTGCCAGGGCAGATCCAGTTCGTCATAAATGAGAATCAGATCTCCCGGCGCGATCTCTTTCTTAACTAACAGTCCGTTGACCGACTCGCCACTGACGTTCATAAACGTCTGAGGTTTGGCGAGCAGCACTCGCTTGCCTGCCACGGTTCCCTGCCCTACCAGCGCTCTGGAATCCTTGCGCCCGACCTTAATACCGTTACGCACCGCCAACCTGTCGATCACTAGAAAGCCCAGGTTGTGGGCGGTCTCTTCGTACTCTTCCCCCGGATTGCCGAGACCCACCACCAGCTTCTCGAACTCACCCACAAGAATCCAGGAGCCAGACAGCAGAAGGCAGAATGCAGAATGCAGCAACCCGACCGATGCGCTGTTTTCTGCCGGCTGCGTTCTGCCTTCTGGCTTCTGTGTTCATCAACCTTTCTTCTTTCCTTTCTCCGGTTCGGCAGCCACTTCGGGCTCCTCTTCCTTCTTGCCCTTCTTGATCACTTCGGGCTCGGCGGGCGTGGCTGCGGCGTCGACAACACCTTCGGCGGCCGCGGCCGGCTCTTCTTCCGCCTTCATGGCAACGACGTGGGCTAGGACCTGATCGGCGGCACTGACCAATTTCATCGAGCCGCTGAGCGCGATATCGCTGGATCGAAGGTTCTGGCCGATCATCAGCTCGGTCACGTCCACCGTAAAATATTCCGGAATCTCATTCGGCAGACATTCGATTTCCACTTCGCGCGTGATCGCCTCAAGCAGCCCGCCCTGAATCTTGACGCCCTGGGGCTCGCCGGTCATTCGAACTGGAACCTTCACTTGAATGCGCTTGGACAGATCGATGCGCTTCAGGTCGACATGCAGCATCACGTCTCGGACCGGATCGGACTGCCAATCGACAATCATAACCGGCGTGGCTTCTCCACCTTGCACAGAGAGCGTGAAGATGGTGTTGTGTCCGGTGCGGCTGTTCAAGATCTTGGTGAGTTCCTTGGGATTAACGGCCACAGCAACGGCCGGGCCATTGCCGCCGTACACCACTCCGGGGGCCAAACCTTTTACCCGCAAACGGCGGGCTTCGTTCTTGCCGCGCGACTCACGCGGCTCAGCGGTAATTGTGATTTCTTCGCTCATCTTGATGACTCCGGCAGGCACTCGCCTGCGCAACTTTCCACAGGCTCGAGCCTGCTCTTAAAATCAAATGAATAGGGTGCTTACGGAACCGTCCTCGTGGATTGACTGAATGGCCCGCGCCAGCAGTGGGGCGACGGAGAGCGTCTTGATGCGGGGCGACCGCATGGCGTCCTCGCGGAGCGGAATGGAGTTGGTAACCACGACTTCCTGAATTTGGGACTCTTCGATTCGTTGCACAGCAGCTCCCGAAAGCACGGCATGGGTGGCGCAAGCTGTTACGCTCAACGCACCCTGTCTGAGCAGCGCTTCGGCGCCCTTCACAAGTGTTCCGGCTGTATCGATCAAATCGTCCACAATTAAACAATGCCGCGCCTCCACGTCGCCGATGATATTCATCACTTCCGCGACGTTCACATCGGTACGGCGCTTATCAATAATCGCCAGCGGCGCATTCATATGCTTGGCAAAAGCGCGCGCGCGCTCCACACCACCGGCATCCGGCGAAACTATGGTCAAGTCCCTGCGTCCGATGGAATCGAAGTACTCGATCATCACCGGCGCGGCGAAGAGGTGATCGACGGGAACGTCGAAGAACCCCTGAATCTGGGCCGCGTGCAAGTCCAAAGTAAGCACACGATCCGCTCCGGCTCTTTGAATCAGGTTCGCAATCAACCGGGCGGAGATGGGCATCCGCGGCTTGTCTTTTCGATCCTGCCGCGCATACCCATAATAGGGTAACACTGCGGTGATGCGCTCCGCTGAGGCGCGACGGAGCGCGTCGATCATCAGCAGCAACTCCATCAGGTGGCGGTCGACCGGGGTGCACGTGGGTTGTACAACAAAGGCATCGGCGCCGCGTACGTTTTCGAGAATCTGCAGCCGAATCTCGCCGTCGGAAAAAGGCTCGACAGAAGCCGCACCCATAGTGCAGCCAAGGGATGCACAGATCTTGCCAGCCAACGCGGGATTCGCGTTGCCGGTGAAGATTTTCATCTGCTCGAATCTCATCTTGCGTACCGGTCTTGGGGCTGCCATACTTTGCTGTCCATAGGGGCTGCGAGTTGCCGCCGCCAAAGTGTACGGTAGCGGGCGCGGCTTACCATCGTGACGGAATAAACCTTATCCTTGGCGAATTCTTTCCTGAACGACTCGACCGCCCGATCGCGAAGCTCGCGGTTCGGGAAGATCCCAAAAAGCGAGGAACCACTGCCGCTCATCAGCGCCGGCCGAGCTCCCAGTCTTAGCAGCTTTCCCTTAATTGATTTTAGTTGAGGATGCAGGCCGAAGACAACATTCTCAAAATCGTTGACACTGCCCCAATCCTCGCCGGGCGCAGCATTTGCGATTTGCCAGGCGACTGATTGGAAACTATTAATAGTCGAGGCGGGGGGACCGTTTGTCGATTCCCGGTCAAGTTCGGCGTAGGCTTCGGCGGTGGACATGTGGATTCCGGGAGCTATCAGGACCGCCGGTTGAGCGGGAATGTCGGGCAAAGGGTAGAGTTCCGTGCCTCGCCCTAACCCGAGGGCGGTTCCACCGAGCAGGAAGAATGGAACGTCGCTTCCCAGGCCGGCGGCCAGTTCCATGAGCTTCTCCATCGGCAGCGGTTTCCGGAGTAAGAGCGGGAGGGCTAGCAGGACGGCGGCCGCGTTGCTGGATCCGCCGCCTAGTCCGCCGCCGAGGGGGATCCGCTTTTGCAAAACGAACCCAAGCCGGCCTGTGCGCCCGGTAGTTTTCATGACGATATCTGCTGCACGAACAATGAGATTGTCGGGGATGTTCAAGCTTGACTTTATTTCTATACGCGAACGCCCGGGCCGGTATTCGACGTCGATGGTGTCGGCCAGCGAGACCGTTTGAAAGATGGTGCGAAGGTCGTGATACCCGTCGGGGCGCTTGTTCAGAACCCGGAGGTCGAGATTGATTTTGGCGAAAGAACGAAGCCGGAGACGGGCGGCCATCAATAATGGATTAGCGAGAAGACGTCGTAGCCCTTGAGCTTTTCGCGCCCTTTCAGGAAATCGAGCTCGAGGATGAAGCCCAGGCCGCTCACCTTGCCGTGGAGTTTCTCAACCAGCCGGGCGACCGCGGAGGCGGTTCCGCCGGTGGCCAGCACGTCGTCAATGATCAGCACATTCTGTCCGGGGGTGATGGCGTCTTTGTGGATCTCGAGAACGTCGGTACCGTATTCCAGCGCATATTCGATGCGCTCGCGCTCGGCCGGGAGTTTCTTTTCTTTGCGAACGGGGATAAAGCCGTAGCCCAGGGCGTAGGCGACGGCTGGCGCGATGATGAAGCCGCGCGCTTCGATGCCGAGCACCAGGTCGACCGGGCTGGAGCGGTAGTGTCTCGCCAATGAATCGATGACAGATTTGAACCCGGCCGGGTCTTTGAGCAGCGTAGTGATATCGTAGAAATTGATGCCAGGCTTTGGGAAGTCGGAGACTTCACGGATGAGCGTTTTGAGTTGATCCATTCGGAGGGAATCTGTATTGTAACTTAATCGGCTTTTTGCAACGACGAGGCCCATGCTCGCGGAGTCGCGCCCAGGGTTCGCCGAAACACCTCAACAAAGGCGCTGGGCCGGCGATATCCGATCTCAAAGGCGACATCTTTGACCGCACGGCCAGCCGCTAGGAGCTCGATGGCCTTCATCAGGCGGAACTGTCTGCGCCAGGACTCGAAGCTCAGACCCACTTCGCGGCGGAAGATTCTTTCGATGGTCCGCGGGCTCGCACCGGCGTGTTCGCACAAGGCCCGGAACGAGACGCAGTTACGCAAGTTTCCCATGACGTTCTGAGCCACCAGGAGCGCACGATGATCGCTAGGCAAGCTAATGAAGCTGGAAATGGGGGCCGCACTTTGCAATTGCGAGATGATCAGGTCGCGAAGCGCGCAGTGTAGCGGGTTGCGCCGGCGAAGTTGTCCAATCCGTACCGCTTCGACAATCAGCTCGCGCAGAAAAGGAGTGACATGCAGCACCGTGCATGTGTCCGGCAGGCGGGGGACAAGACCGGGGCGCAAATAAAGGGTGCGCATCGACACGGCTCCGGGCATGCGGATGTTGTGTGTAGCGCGAGCCGGTATCCAAATTGCGAAGTGCGGCGGTATCAGCCAGAAACCTTGACCTGAAGCGATTTCCATCACTCCCCGGATCGCATAGATCACCTGGTCGGATCCGTGCGAATGCTCGGGAACATTGAATCCCGGTGGATATTCATAGGACAGCGTTGAGACGGACACGCCAGGTTTGGGATCGTATTCGGTCAAAAGGCCGTACTGTGGGGCCTGTCGCATAAGAGATATATTATGGCGGCAGAACGGCCTTGCGACAAGGCCAATTGAATCGATACTGGGGTCATGGCTAGTGCACCTTCCAGCGGTCAACCCATGGGTCAAACCAGCATTCTCGGTTCTTCCAAGATCGTAGCTTTCGCCGGCGTAAAGGACGCGGAGCGCGCCCGAACGTTCTATCGCGACACGCTCGGGCTTCGGCTGGTGAGCGAGGACGGCTTCGCGCTGGTATTCGACGCGAACGGAACGATGCTGCGAGTGTCGCTGGTTCGAGAACTTGTCGCCGCCCCCTACACTGTCCTGGGCTGGGAGGTCGACGACATTGGAGCCAAGGCGAAGGCGCTAATGGGTGCGGGCGTGAAGCTGGAGCGCTACGAGAGCTTTCTGAAGCAGGACGAGCTAGGCATCTGGACCGCGCCTGGTGGCACGCGGGTGGCATGGTTCAAGGATCCAGATGGGAACCTGCTGAGTGTCAGCCAGCACGAGCATTAGCCAGCACTGAGTAGGTCTCGCGAAGCGCCGCGGGCTCAGGTACACACAGGTACGATTCAGGCCGACAACTCATTCTCCAAAGCGGCAATAGAAGGCACGAAGAAATATGCGCCGCCGGTTGCGACGATAAAGTCATTCGGTTCGTTGAGGGTGCTGCGGACGTTTCCGGCCGGATAATTCGGAACCGGCTCGTCGGTGGTCCGGGCCGCCCCCTTATTTTGGCCGATGATCGGATCAAATCCCACGGTCAGATCTGTTCCCTTGGGATCATCCGGACGTTTCTTGCCGACGAGCGGCGAGATGAACCCCGGATTGTTCGCCCACTTGCTCTGAACGAACTCGAATTGGTTCGGGATGGAAGTCTGATAGCAGACGAACATCAGCCCGCGCTCCTGCTGAGTCGTGTGGGCCGCGTCCTCCGCGGCGCTAACCTCCGGGCCAAAGGGAATGCCGGCGCGCATGATCCGATGAGGATCAACCGCTTGGTCCTGGGTCTTCGCTGGAGCAAAATCCTCACGAGGATTTGTTTTGCGAATGTGCGCGCCAAAAGGGCAACGGCATTGTGCCTGGTCGTCGGAGAAATCGAAGTTGTTGTTTTGCTGAGGGTTCGGTCCGAGCGTGGTGTCGTCCTGGCTCGGCGTCAGCTCCAGAGGAGCCCCGCTCTTCCAGCGTCCCACCAACCGTGCGCCAAGCAGCACCGGATCCATCCCCAGGGTGTTGGCCTGGTCCAACCGGTACTGGTCGAATTCCGGTACCAGCTGGTTGAGCCTTCGGAACACCAAAAACGAGCCGTTATTCATCCAAGGGAGCGGAGCCGGCGATGGCTCGCCCGTATAACCGAAGACGAAGTGCCCCGGGTCCATCAAACGCTGGCCCGGAAAAGGCGTGCTGAGCCCGTTGATTGCGGGTTGTGAAACACCGTCCAGCCAGCCGAAGTGCTCATGCCCTTTTTCGGCTCCCGGCCGCACATTACCAGTCTCATCATGCACCACGGTCACGGCCGCGCCCAGAATTCCGAGCACCTTTTTGGTTTCGGAATCCACTGCGGCTTTGGTCCCGCCAGTGATCAGAAACACACCGTCGATTTTATCCCCAAGGAAATCCGGCAGCCACTTGGCCGGAACCGTCCCGTTGAGCGGATCGCCCAGCGAACCTGCTTGCGTCTGGGCACCAGCTGCGAACGATGCGTCTTTAAGATCTGCGCCCGGTACCAGTTTCTGGATTCCATCCTTGGTGAACCCGAGGTTGAGACCAACATTGGGCAACGGGTCCTTGTCGCCCTGATTCTTGTGATCGCGCAGCAAAAATTCCCTCGCGAGGACTGCACGGGCGGTTGTAATGCGATGTGCCAGTTTCTTGCCAAGAGCAGCTTTCAACGCTTTGGCGTCTTTGATTTGGAAAAAGACGAATCGCTCAAAGAATTTCTGGAGCCCTATCAGGATATCGCCTTGAATCTCACTCAATTCAATCGCGGGAGCTCCCGGTGCAGTCCCGGGGGCAGCTTGTAACTGTTGCGGCGTAAGTTCGTTAGACATAAATCCTCCAAGTAAACGTGGTTTCACTCTTCAATAAGGCGCCGCGCAGACACTCCGACGCCTCTTCTGTGGATGCCCGACCGTCGGGCTTGCATGTTCTGTTGTCTTAAGCGGCGAAAGGCTGTTCAAGGAAAATGGGGCAGCTCCTGCCGCCCCCTGCTACCGTGCTTCGGGGTGGACTCAGGTCTCTGGGGTGACCCCATATCCATCTGTTGCCGGATTGATGGTTATTTCTGGCTCCGGCGTACCAGTTTTGTAGCCGAACGTACCACTGCTGTTCTTGAATGTACCACCACACTTGATCATGGCCTTATCGCCCGGTTTGAGGTCTCTGGTGACCTTCACGGCGTCGCCACCATCCGTGTACGTGGACGGGTTGAATGCGTCCGCAGGTGAAAACTGAATGTTGAGAGTCCCCTGCTTGCAAGAGAATTTCAGAAGGTCTCCCTTTTTGAGTTTGAGCTTGTTCGGATTCTTGCCACGCAGGTTCTTAGGCGCATGAAATGAAATTGTCTTTTTGACAAAATTGTAGATTAACTCAATCGTCTGTGCTTTTGTTTTCAAGGTAGGTGTTGCCATGTGTTCTCCTTTTTTTGGGGTTGCATTTCTGTAATTGCAACCCCTATTGCTCGGCCAATTTTGTTCTCAGCAGTGCCTGAAAATGCGGGTCCTGCTGTAAATCCTTTACTTCGGACTGACGGTTCAAGTCTTCTAACAATTGCAGCGGTGCTTTGCCAAGCACCTGCAAAGTCTTTTCTCGTTCTCCCAAACTTTCGAAGGTGAATGCACCAAACTGCAATACTCTGGCATCGCCGGCGCCCATACTGAGAGCCTGCATCATCTCGAACTCTGCTGAGCTGCGTTCTCCCAACAGGGCCGACAAACGGGCAAGTTGCGCGCGGGAAAAAGCATCTCTCGGATTTCGGATCACTTCCGACGCAGCCATGGTTTCGGCCCTCTGGTACCACGCAGAGGCCTCCTGCTCACGGCCCAGGTGGCGGTAAGCGTCTCCCAGGTTGCTACATCGGGCCACGTTTGGCGGCCCAGCAGCCAGGCTTCTTTCGAAATACAAGGCGGCTTCGCTGTAACGTCCTTGTTGATAATAAAGAGTGCCAAGGTCGGTCAGAATAGGGGACGCTTGCTGGAGGCGCAACGCTTGGAGGAGGGATTGCTCGGCCTCTTGGAAACGCCCCTGCTCTTTCAAAGCTAGACCCAGCTCCATGTGACCTTTTGCAAGACCGGGCGCAATTTCGGTTACTCGGCGGAAGAGTTGCTCCGCCTCTTGGAATTGTCCGCGGTAGTAGTAGAAGAGCCCGAAGTCAATGTAAGGTTGGTAATAATCGGGCTGGGCTTGAATGGCCTTCTGGTAAGTTGCGATCGCTTCATCGGACCTGTTCATATTGCTATAAGCGACGGCGAGGCGGTTCCAGCCCTCGGCAGTGCTGGGGGCGAGCTCCACCGCCCGGCCAAAATCCTGAGCCGCTTGTTCGTACCAACCATGCTGTTGTTTGAATAGTCCCGCCGCCAGGAGCACCGGCGCGGAATCGGCGTTCAGGCTCTGGGCTTTCGCCACGGATTGAGCGGCGAGGTCCAGCCACTGTTGGCCATAACCTCGCTGGAACTTCTGTAGTTGGGCCTCTGCCAGACCCGCGTAGGTCAGGGCGGAGCGTGGGTCCAGCTCAAGGGCCTTTTGGAAAAATGGAAGGGCTTCGTCAGCGCTGACTTGGTCGCGGCGGAGCATGTTGATGCCTTGAACATAGAAAGGATAGGCCGCCGCGGAGACCAGCTCTAGCGGGACGCCCACGCGCAAGTGGAAGGCTCCCGTAACGGTGGCGGTGAGCGCCTTGGCCAGCAGGGGAGTGTCATTGGAGGAATAGGTGCCCACCAGTTCCTGCAAGGTGCGGCCGGAGCTGGTATCCATTACGGAGGCAACCACGGCAATCTGACTCCCCGAATTGTGAAGACGTGTGCGCAACACGTGTGTCGCGGCCAGGACGGTCTTCGCTTTTTCGTAGGAATCGACGCCGCTACGCCGTGCTTCTCCAGGCGGTATGACGACCAAGCCGCGGCGCAGGCGCGATAGCCGATCGGCGACATCCAAGGCCAATCCCCCAGCCGTTTGAACCGGGCTGCCCTCGACGACAAACGGGAGAACAGCGAGGCGTATAGCGGGCCCTGGGCGTGCAACCCAGAACAAGGCTGCCAGAATCGCGGCCACGGCTGGCGCAAGCCGGACCCACTTGCTCGCACGGTTTCGTGTGTCGAGCCGCTCGATTATTTCGTCGACCGATTTGAACCGATTTTCAGCCAAAGGTTCCAGGCAACACTCGACGATCTCGTCCCACGGCGATCGCAGCTCTCTGCACCTGGGCGGCCGATTCACATCCTCACGAACGTCGTTGACAGTCAGGGTCCGCAATTCTTGGCGAAATTCGGGGAATGCGTCTTGCCGCGAAGGCGCTTCGGCGGTTAACATTACGCGAAAGATCACACCTAACGCATAAATGTCGGACGCCACCGAAGCCTTCCCGCCCTTCCACAGCTCCGGAGCCATGTAATCCGGTGTGCCCGCCATTTGTCCGGACGGTACGGTGGCTTGCGGCGCTTCGGGACCGCGGGCCAAACCGAAATCCGTGATGACCGCGCGGACGGCTCCGTGCGGTCCGGTCGTCAGGATGACGTTGTTACTTTTGAGATCGCCGTGAATTACGCCGTTGCGGTGCGCTTCGGCCAAGCCGGCGCAGAGCTGGATGGCGATGGCGCGTGCTTCTTTCTCAGGAAGAGGTCCACGGGTTAGCCGATCGGCGAGCGTTTCGCCGTCGAGAAACTCCATGGTGATGAAGTCGATCTCGCCTTGACGCGTGGATGCCGTGTGGATCTCGAAAATCTTGCAGACATTGGGATGACTGATCTCGGTGGCGTTGCGAACCTCGGGCGGGAGCCGTTTGCGGAAGCCCGTCTTGGCGCACTTGAGCGCGATGCGCCGCTGCAGTTTTTCATCGACGGCTTCGTATACAATGCCCATGCCTCCCTGGGCAATCTCGCGCACGATGCGAAAGCGGTCATCCAAAAGCTCGCCCGGCTCGAACGGATGTTCGTAGGAAACAGCCGGATAAAGCGGATCCAGTAAGAATCCGTTCATGCGCTGCTCCCACTGGACGTAACTCCAAGTCTGGTCGAACAATTCCGTGTCGTCGCCGCAGGCGCTGCGGAGATAAGCTTCGCGCTGCTCAGCCGGATGAGTCAACGCCAGGTCGACAAGGCTCATGACCAGATCGTCATCCTCGGCTTTATTGAGCATTGCCGGACTCCATATGTTCAAAGAGCCACTGCCGGGCGTCACGCCACATGCGTTGCATGGTGCGAGTTTTCAGACCGAGCATCTCGGCCGCTTCTTCGTCAGTGAGCCCCAGGAAGTATTTCACCTCCACCAGCGTGCACCACTCCGGCTTCGTTTCCGCGAGCTGCTCCAAAAGCCGGTCGATGGTAACGGCCAGGTCCAGCTTGACGCTAGAGGCGGGAAGCAGGTTTTCGATTCCCTCGAGCGCGACGAAATCCGCATTGGGCCGCCCGCGAGCATGGTCAATAAGGTACCTACGCATTGCTCTAGCAGCTATAGCGAAAAAATGCTGCCGATTCCGCCAATCTCGATCCTTGGCGGCAACCAGACGGAAATAAATCTGGTCGACTAACTCGGTGGCTTGCAAGGAATGACCCTTGCGCTCACCCTTCATCAAATGGTGGGCGAGTCGCCGAAGGTTGGGGAGCACAAGGGCGAACAACTCGTTCTCAGCACTGCGGCTGCCGTCGCGCCATTTGTGCAGGAGAGACGTGATGTCTCCCGTTTTCTCCAACATACAAACATCCTCAAGGCGTGCCGAATATTAGCATATCTGGGACCTAGGCGGAGTTTTCCCTCCACGAACGCTATCTCCTGCGAGGCTCAACAGCCTGATTCGAAGGTCAAAAAAGGAGTAGATTATGAAGCGATTACACTTTGCAGTTGGTTTGCTCGCCGCTCTGGCCTGTTCAGGTCTCGAAGCGCAGACCAGGTTGGAAGCCAACATCCCATTTGAATTTCGCATGGGCAAGACCACCTTGCCGGCGGGAGACTACCTGTTTGATTACTCGTCGCACCTACTGGTTGTGCATCAGGCGGACGGCCAGCACACTGCGCTTACGACACTCACGTCGCCGGTGTCGCGGACAAAGGCGACGGCAACCGGCATAGTAGAATTTAACCGATATGGCGATGATTACTTCCTCGCCAAGATCTTTACGGCGCGTTCCGAGGAGGGTGAAGCTGTGCCGAAGACGGCGCGTGAAAAGGAGCTTGCCAGCCGGGCAACTCCAATTCGAACGGAGGCGATTGTTCTGCAGACGAAGTAGAGAGTCTTTAGAGAGGCGCCGGGCCGGCGGCGAGAAGGCATTGGCCTGCCTCCGTCCTGGCGCTTCTATTCGGTAGACGGGACCTGTCTCAACGCTAATCGCAGATTCTTATCCACGACGGTCAAACACCCCTCAATCTCACCATAATCCGGAATCTTTGTTTCGTCGATATCTTCCAGCGAAGCTCTTACCGACTGAATCTTCAGTACGCTGTCTGTAATCTTTTCTCGTTCAACGTTGGTCAGTGACATTATATGCTGAGCAGCCGTGCGCATCCACGTGCTCGAGATAGGCATACTTCGTCTTCTGCTTCTTCTCGTTGGCCATGTGGATCAATAGATCGAAACGATGAGAATCCAAATCGCCGGCGACAATAGCCAGGAACTGCTGTTCGTGAAGGAGTAGCAATCATTGTACTGCTTCCCCAAACGCGTCCAGAAGCCGGCGCTGCTCCGTGCAAAATGTAACGTTGGATGCTGTTTTCTTCGCCGTATTTTCGATCGTCATACTCGGCCTGCTCAGACCTCCGCGTGATTTGGAGCAATTGCGAGACCACGTGCTAAGGCTCTTTAACCGTTACAAGGACATATTGCATTTGTACTAGTGTCCGAAAGGAACGTCATAAATCAGCTAGGATCGTTCTTGTGCTGTCTGATCGCCATCCGAGCCTGAAGGCGAAGACTCGATATGTGCAGGGAGAACTCCCGGCAATGCCGGTCGCACGGGGGCCGCAGCAGGCATTATTAACTCTTCCACATGGCGCAAGGCTTTACGGGCCGGTTCTCATTCGAGATGAATATGTCGAATTCATTTGGGACGGTCAGAAGTACAAATGTCACGTCGATGAATTCGTAGACAAGACGAGAACCAATCTAGAGGAAAGAACAGAGTCCAACGTGGCGGTCTGCACGGAGCAGCGCCGGCTATTGGATGCGTTTGGCGAAGCAGTACAAGAATTGCTGCTCCTTCACGAACAACAGTTCCTGGTTATTGTCGCCGGCGATCTGGATTCTCATCGCTTCGATCTATTGATCCACATGGCCAACGAGAAGAAGCAGAAGACGAAGTATGCCTATCTCGAGCATTTGGAGACACACGGCTGCTCGGCAAACAACGTCACGGACGAACGTTGAAGATAGAGATTCCGGCTCTATCAGGTGGAAGCTTGGTTGGTCCGGGGCGCGCGCATCGATTCCGTGACAATAGTGAAATAGAAAGTTGAACCGGCGCCGGGCTCAGATTCCAGCCAAATTTTCCCTCCATGGGCCTCGACGATCTTCTGCGCCAGCGCGAGGCCGATTCCGTTGCCGGCGACATCCCGGCCGTGCAATCGGCGAAAAATTTGAAAGATTCCGTCTTTATATTGCGGATCGATTCCGATGCCGTTATCGCGGATCGAAAACAGCCAGGAACCCTGCTGCTCGCGCGCGGAGATGTGCACCTCCGGCGTGACGCCGGGCCGGCTGTACTTGATAGCGTTGGTGATGAGATTCTGCAAAACTTGCTCGATTCGTGCATCGGCGACTATCGTCGGCAAAGGATCGTGCGTGATTCGCGCTCCCTTGCTTTGGATTACAGCATCCAGATTGAAGAGAACCTGGATGAGAAGACCTTCGGTATCGACTTCCGCCACGTTACTGCCGCTGGAATGGGTGGCATGGGAGTAGCGGAGAAGATCGTCAATGAAGGAGCGCATCCGGTGGGCGCTTTGCATGACGAACTGGAACGAGTCCGCAGTTTCCCCGGAAAGTTGGCCGCCGAGCTTCCTTTCCAGTAGTTGGGCGTGCACGGTAATGGTTCGCAGCGGCTCGCTCAGCTCGTGCGCTACCGTATATGAAAATCGTCCCAGATCCTCATTGGAGCGCCGCAAAGCGTCTTCGGCCTGGCGCGCGCGGAGAAAAGCTTTTACGGTGGCGACCAGGACCTCGGGCTCGACGGGCTCAACCATATAACTGTCCGCGCCGGAATCCAATCCATAAACCAGGTGCTGGCTTTGACTATGGGAGGCGGAAATGTGCACTACCGTTGTACCGGCGATGGTAGGAGTAGCACGGATTCGTTTGCAAACCTCAAAGCCGCTCATGTCGGGCAGATTTACGTCGAGTAGTACGAGCGGGGGCTTCAGTTCCGACAGCATTTGCAGCGCTCCGGCGCCATTGGTAGCTTCCAGAACCTCGAAGCCGGCCTGGCGCAACACTTTGCTGCGCGCATAGAGCGAGGGCCGGTAATCGTCAACGTTGAGGATTGAATAGTCTAATAAGTTCATTTGGTCCGTTCCTACTGGATCATGGCAGCCATCCCGGCACTGTCGATTATCCGCCGAAGTTCTCGAGCCACAGCGCTGTGATCGAGGCCTTCTTTACTAAGAATCGATGCTGCCTTGCCGGTGAGTTGATTTCGTTCCGTACTGGTGAGAATGCGCGAAGTGCAAATCACCACCGGGATGTCTTTGGTCGACGTCGCAGCCTTCAATCGCTCCAGGACCTCGAAGCCGCTCATGCCGGGCATGTTGAGATCGAGGACGATCAGCGCGGGCTTCTCTTCACAGGCTTTTTGAAATCCGTCGTATCCGTTATAAGCCTCGCTGATCAGGAAGGATGCTTCGCTGAGTTTCCGTTTCCATAGATAGCGGTCGAACTCATTATCGTCGATGATCAGCACGCGGTTGAACGGCGGTTGATCGGTGAGCGCGCGAAGCCGGGTGATGAAATCTACGCGCTCAACTGGTTTCACAATATAATCGCGCGCGCCCAAATGGTAAGCCTTCGCTTGATCCTCTACGCTGCTGACGACCAGAATGGGAGCGCCTTGGGCACGAGTATCTCCGGCGAGCCGAGCCAGGAACGTCCAAGTATCTTCCGAGCGCAAAACGATATCGAGCACGATGGCGGCCGGCCGGATTTGCTCCAGCAGGTCCTCGGCTTCCCGGGTAGTGGAAGCATGCACGGGCTGAAAGATAGACCCCACCAGAAAGCTTGCGTACATCATCCGCATGGCCGCGTTGTCTTCGATGATCAGGACCGGAAGCTTGCCTGACTCCGGGACCCAATCAGGTTGAGGCCCGCCAGCTTCCGCGGCTGCGGCATCGCGATAACGAAGCGGCATCTCGAGCGTGAAAGTGGAACCGGCGCCCAACTGGCTCTGGACACGCACTTCTCCGTTCAACAAAGTAGCCAGCTTCTTCGACAGCGGAAGGCCCAGGCCGGTTCCTTTCACACGCCTTTGAATGGGACCGTCCACTTGCGCAAAATCCTGGAAAATCAGATCGAGATTCTCAGGCGCGATTCCGATGCCGGTATCGGAGACCGAAAAGACCACACCTGTTTCGCCCGCCAGCGCGGCGGAGACCCGAACTTCGCCGCTCTCGGTGAACTTCAGGGCGTTGGAGATGAAATTCCTGAGTACTTGCGATACTTTGCCTTCGTCGGAATAGATCTGCGGAATGTGATCCACATCCTCAAAAATCAGGGCGACGGATTGATTCAACAGCAGAGGCCGCAACATTCCGCGGAGCGCGGCGAACAGGTCGGCGGCCGTGAATTCGAGAGGCTTGGCTTCGATTTTTCCAGCCTCCACCTTGGCCAGATCGAGCAGATCGTTCACCAGATCGAGCAGGTCCTGGGCAGCTCGGCGCACATATTCTACCTGCTGAACCTGTTCGGAACTGAGATCTCCGTCCACACGATCCAACAACAAACCACTGAGCGCCAGGATGGAGTTGAGCGGGGAGCGAAACTCATGGCTCATGTTGGAAAGGAATTTCGATTTCAGCTCGTCGGCGCGGCGAAGATGATCGGCTTTTTCATCCAACTCCGCGTACAGCGCGACCACGCCGCGGTTGGTATCCTCCAACTCACGGTTGAGGACGACCAGCTCGGCTTGGCGCGCCCGAATCTCCTCCAATGCCCGGAGCAGCTCCTGGTTCTGGTGCTGCAGTTCCTGGAAGTGATCCTGTGGCGCCTCGCGGGCGAGTGCGGTAGCGATCCGTGCCACGTCGGGCGGCAGAACCAGCGGTGCGCGCTTGGGCAGCAGCTTCTTCAGCCAGACGGTCGTGCCGGCGCCGGGAGTGGATTCGATTTGAAACTGATCCATCAAACGGCGGGCGCCGGTGATGCCCAGGCCCATTCCGGCTTGAGACTGAAAATCGCCTTCGAAAATGCTGAGCAAATCCCGGATGCCCGGACCCGAGTCAGTTACTTTGACGAGCAATAGCTGCGGGGCGACGTTGCCTTCAATTAAATACTCGACTTGCCCGCCGCCGGCATAGTTGAATGCGTTTCGAGCGATCTCGGAGACGGCGGTGGAAATACGGGTTTGATCCTGGTGATCGAAGCCCAGCAGGCGGGCGATGTGGCGGGCGCGCTGCCGCGCAGCCACGGTATCGTGTTCGGAACGAATGTTGACCGACAGGATACGTACGCTCATCTACGACGCCTTTGCCACGACGACCGTGGAATCGTCGCGCCCCCTGGCGAAGTCTCTATATAGCACACCAGCGATCAATGCAGGATCGCGTAAGAACAGCCCGGGATACGCTTCCAAGCCCGTGCCAGTGGCAAGGCCGTCGGAATGGAGCTGCAGCAAACCATCGGCTGGCCAGGGATAACTGAACTCTTGTATCCGTTCAGTGTGGTGCCCGGCCGTTCCATTGCCCGAAACCAGGCTGTGGCGAGGCTCGGCGCCGGAATAGATGCGTGCGGAGATGTTGCCGACGCCGGCGAACGTGACCTGGTGGTGTGCGAGGTCGATCCGGGCAATGGCGACGGCGGCGCCGCGAGTGGTGCCGCGAAGCGCGCCGTGGACACGCTGCAGGAGAGCCGCGGGCGAGAGGTCCGGATGGAGACGGAGAATGCGGACGGCTTCCACGGCTGCTACATTCGCCTCCAACCCGTGACCCAACCCGTCGGCCAACAGGACGAGGACGTAATCGGCGAAGTGGACGGCGCCCCAAGCGTCGCCAGAGACCTCCTGGCCCGGCTTGGGCAGGTTTACGGCGCTGATGCGCAGTGTTCCGAGGCTCGGGGCCGATGGTTTTTGAGGCTCGGTCCACCAGCGAGCGAGGATGCCGGTGCCTTTTTGCGGAACGGTGTAGAAATCCGAATCTTGCGACAGCCGGATGATGGCGCCCAGGCCGTGCCCGGCAGAGTTGCCTGTGCTGTAGCCGTCCTGCAGCGATTGCTCAAGGTTTCGCATGCCTGGTCCTTGATCGAGCGCCAGTACGTCCAGCAAAGGTGTGGTATGTAACCCTTCCGACGAGGAATGCAGAATGATCTCGCCGCGTCCGGCATGCTTGAGGAGATTGGTGCAAGCTTCAGTGACGACAATGCTTACTTGCTCCGCAACGGTCTCGTTCAAACCTATGTGAGCAGCCATGTTGCGGGCAAAGCGGCGCGCTTCCGCAGTCTTGCTGGCCTCCTCGACGAGTATCCGAACGGACTCCCCCATGGCTACTTCCACCTCAGGATAGAGACTCGTGTGCCAGCTCCAGGTTTCGAGGAAATCTCGAACTCGTGCGAAAGGCGCTTGGCGCCGCCGAGGCCGAGTCCCAAGCCGCCTGCTGTGGTGTAGCCATCCGCGAGGGCCTGCTCGATGTTCGCGATGCCGGGACCTTGGTCTTCGAACACTATGCGCAAGCCTGCGCGCTGATCATTCTGGATTACTTCGAGCTGCGCCGCCCCTCCGCCGCCATACTCAAGCGTATTTCGGGCTAGCTCGCTCGAAGCGGTAACCAGCTTGGTTTGATCTACCAGACCAAATCCGAGAGAGACAGCTTGGATTCGTACAGCCTGGCGTACGACGACGACATCCTCGCTGGTTCGAATCGGAAGCGATTCAGACTTGAGCACCCGGAGCACCGTTCCGCCTCGCTTTCGATAGAGCGGTCCGCAGCACCGCCATACCCTTCTCGACATCCAGGGCCGTGCGGACACCGGTCATGGATAGTCCTAGTTCCACCAGAGTGATGGCCACCGCCGGCTGCATTCCGACGACCACGGTTTCGGCATCGAGAAGACGCGCCATGGAAGCGATGGTGCCTAGCATCCGGCCGATGAAGGAGTCAACCATCTCCAACGCGGATATATCGATCAAGACGCCGTGGGAGCGGTGTTTCACGATCTGATCGGTGAGGTCTTCCTGCAACATGACTGCGAGCCGGTCGTGCATGTCCACCTGGATGGTGATGAGCAAATACTCGCCCATTTTGAGGATTGGGATACGATCCACGTTCTAGTTCTCCCCGGCCCGCTTGTCTTTTTGTTCGCGAACTATTGCAAAGCCGCTTCTTCGCAGGGTGAGCGCGAAAGCATCGGCAAGCGTGGCCTTGGTGATCACGTCCGACAGATCCACACCCAGGTGGATGATGGTCTGAGCGATCTGGGGACGGATTCCGCTGATCAAACATTCGGCGCCCATCAGGCGCGCGGCCGCCACTGTCTTGAGCAGATGCTGGGCGACCAGTGTGTCGACGACAGGGACGCCGGTGATGTCGATGATGGCAAAATCGGAACGCGTTTTCACGATCGCATCCAGCAAGTTTTGCATGACAACCTGAGTACGGGCGCTGTCCAGGGTGCCGATGAGAGGCAGAGCCAGAATGCCGTCCCAAAGCTGCACGACGGGAGTGGACAGCTCCAGCATTTCCTGCTGCTGGCGAGAAATTACTTCCTCGCGGGTCTTCTGGAATGATTCAGTGGTTAACAAGCCTAGCGAGTCCAGCAATTCGGTAGCGCGCCAGGTTTCGAGGGCCAGCGTCTCAGGCTCGTGGCTGAGCTCCTGGCGAAGCGCTTCGAACACCGGCTGCTTCATCGAGAAGATAAAGGAAGCCGTTTCAGACGACGTGTAGCCGCCCTTGGCACGCGCTGTTGAGAGAACGGTCAGGAACTCGCGAACGGGAGTCCATGACGGACTGGAAATGTCCGCGCCAACCGCCTGGGATGCCGTTTTCACAGCCTTGAGAAATTCGCGGGACTGCCGGGTTACTTCCTGCTGCTCGGCGCCCGATAATCTCCGCATGTTGGAGGTTTGACGTTCAAGCCAGCCTTTCGCGATTTGCTGTTCGTGCTTATCGAGCACTTCAGCGAGTTTGCTTTTTGACGTTACCAAGCGTTCCTCCGGACTAGACGATTTATAAGGATTTTATAAAGGTCATCGTTATCGTAGCATCAGGTACTAGCTAGTAATTCTTCCAGGCTCTGGGTTGTGGACGTCTAAGCCAAGCCCTCAGGCGGATTTAGATAGGATTGAAGGTTACCTGCTGAAGAATGCCGTGGGAGGCCATGCACTGATGAAAGGGTTGTTTCTGTTTTCGATGCTGACGGCTTGCTCGATTGCAATGGCCGAGACCTATGATGGCTCGCTATTCGGGGCTTTGAAGTGGCGGAGCATCGGACCGAATCGCGGCGGGCGATCCATCGCTTCTGCCGGAAGCGCCAGCCGTCCGAATGAATATTACTTCGGAGCCGTTGGCGGCGGCCTGTGGAAGACCATTGATGGCGGGGCGACCTGGAAACCCGTGACTGACGGGCAGTTGCAAAGTTCGTCGGTGGGCGCCGTTGCGGTGTCGGAGTCGAACCCAGATGTGGTCTACGTCGGGATGGGCGAGACGGAGCTGCGCGGCAATATAATGCAGGGCGATGGCGTGTACAAAACCACCGATGGTGGCAAAACGTGGAAGAACGTCGGGCTCACGGATACGCAGGCCATCGCGCGCATTCGGGTTCATCCAACGAATCCGGACATCGTATACGTTGCGGCATTCGGACATCCTTATGCGCCGAATGCGGATCGCGGCGTGTTTCGCACCAAAAACGGCGGCAAGACCTGGCAGAAAGTGTTGTACCGGAACGATCACGCGGGCGCAGTGGATCTTTGCATCGATCCACATAATCCGAACGTGCTGTACGCGGCAATCTGGGATGCTTATCGGACACCGTGGTCGCTATCGAGCGGCGGTCCGTTGAGCGGTCTGTTCAAGAGCACCGACGCGGGCGACCATTGGACCGAGATTACGCGCAATGCAGGATTGCCCGCGGGCACCATCGGCAAGATCGGCATCAGTGTTTCAGGCGCGGACTCAAAGCGGGTGTACGCGATCATCGAAGCTGAGGACGGCGGCGTGTTCGTTTCCGATGACGCCGGCGCGACGTGGAAGAAGGCCAGCGAAGACCGGAAAGTGCGGCAGCGGGCGTTTTATTACTCTCGGATTTACGCGGATCCCAAGGATCTCGAGACCGTCTATATTCTCAACACCGCGTTCTTCAAGTCGACCGATGGCGGCAAAACTTATAAGACGATCCGCGCTCCACACGGAGACCATCACGATCTGTGGATCGCGCCCAATGATCCAAAACGAATGATCAACAGCAACGACGGTGGCGCGAACGTGTCGCTCACCGGCGGCGAGACCTGGACGCAGCAGACCTTTCCGACCGCGCAGCTCTATCACATAGCCGTCACCAAGGACATCCCATATCACGTTTGCGGCGCGCAGCAGGATAATACGACGATCTGTGTGCCCAGCGAGGAACCGGGAAGAGGGGGGCGAGTTGGAAATCCGATGTACGCAGTGGGCGGGGGTGAGAGTGGCTACATCGCGCCCGATCCGAAGAACGCGAACATTTTTTATGCGGGCAGCCAAGGCGCGCTGGTCACCCGGTTCGATCGCAGCACCGGCCATACGCGTGATATCCAGGTGTATCCGCTGTTCTTCTCGGGGATGCCCGCCAAGGATCTGAAAGAGCGCTGGCAATGGACCTTTCCGATCGTGTTCTCGCCAGTTGATCCTAAGGTGTTGTACGTTACCTCGCAGCATTTGTGGCGGACTACCAACGAAGGACAAACGTGGGAGCGCATCTCGCCCGATCTGACGCGCGGCGATCCGAAGACGCTGGGCGATTCGGGCGGACCGATCACGAAGGACCAGAACGGACCGGAGATTTACGGAACGATCTTCAGCGTGGCCCCATCGCCGAAAGACGTCAATACGATCTGGACCGGATCGGACGACGGAGTCGCATATGTCACGCGCGACGGCGGGTCGCATTGGGATAACGTCACGCCCAAAGATTGGCCGGAGTTCATGCGCATCAGTCTGATTGACGCTTCGCCGCACGATCCGGGCAAAGCATATTTGGCCGGAAAGCGATACCAGCTTGACGATCGGCAGCCCTATCTCTATCGGATCGAAGATTACGGCAAGAAGTGGACCAAGATCGTTAATGGCATCGCGTCCAACGATTTCGTGCAGGCGGTGCGCGAAGATCCCCGGCGTCCCGGCCTGCTGTTCGCTGGCACCGAACACGGCATATACGTTTCGTTCGACGATGGCGCGAACTGGCAGTCGCTGCACTTGAATCTGCCTGACACCCAGGTTTCCGATCTGGTGGTGGAAGGCGACGATGTGGTGATCGCGACGCACGGCCGGTCGTTTTACGTTTTGGACGATATCACCGCGTTGCGGCAGCTCAAGCCCGAAATTCCAGGTGAGAGCGCGCGTCTATTCCGGCCGCGGCCGGCCGTGCGATCGGTAAATCAAGGGATGATCGATTACTACTTGAAGCAGCCGGTCGACAAGATTAGCGTTCAGATTCTCGATGGCGGCGGAGAATTGGTTCGTTCTTTTGAAGGCACGGCGGAAGACGACAAGAAGAAGGATGGCGCGCCGGACGCGGATGCAGGGTCCGAATTTGGTCCGCCGCGAACTAAGCCGCCAACGCGTGCCGCCGGCATTAACCGCTTCACGTGGGACCTGCGGTATCCAGGCGCGAAGACGTTCGAAGGATTGATTATGTGGGGCGCACGCCCGGAACAAGGGCCGCTTGCGCCGCCCGGCGACTATCACGCACGGATCATCGTAAATGGCGCGATGCAGACCGAGGACCTGCGCGTGGTCAAAGATCCGCGGCTTCCGAATGTCAGCAATGCCGATTTAGAGGAGCAGTTCAAGCTGGCATCGCAGGTTCGCGACAAAGTGAGCGAGGCGGACGAGATGGTGATTCAGATTCGCGGCATCAAGAAGCAGCTCAAAGATCGGGTGGAGAAGGCCAAGAATCCGGAGATCAACGCCGCGGCCGAGCGTCTGGAAAGCAAGCTGACGGCGGTGGAGGAAGACGTCTACCAGGTGCGCAACCGGAGCAATCAGGATCCGCTGAACTTTCCAATCAAGCTGAACAATCAGCTTGCGGCTTTGGCACGCAGCATTGAGACGGGTGACGCAAAACCGACTGATGCGAGTTACGTCGTGTTCAAAGAGCTGACGGCGCGGTTGGATGCATTGAAGGCGCGATTGGATGAAGCGCTGAAGACCAATCTGGTGCAGGTGAACGATCTTTTGACGGGGCAGCAGATGGAGAAGATCTCGGCGGCGGGAGGGCAGTGAGGAGCGACCGTTTGCTCACGCGCACGGCTCAGCCACGATGCTGCTGCAACTGAAAGACATCCAGAAGCGATTTGGCGGTGTGACGGCGCTTCGTCATGGAAACCTGGACGTCCAAGCCGGGGAAGTGCACCTGCTGATGGGGGAGAACGGCGCCGGCAAGTCGACCCTGATGAAGATCGTCGCCGGAATGTTGCAGCGCGACGGTGGGGATTTATTGTGGCAAGGGGGCAACGTTCAGTTCCGTAATCCGGCGGAGGCGGCTTCGCACGGGATCGCGATGGTGCATCAGGAATCGCTGCTGGCACCGCATCTCTCGGTTGCGGAAAACATCTTTCTCGGCCGCGAGCCTCGCAGGCCGCTGGGCTGGGTGAATCGCCACGAGATGCTGGCGCGCGCGTCGCGTATCATCGAACAGCATCGCTTTCCGCTCAAGCCGGAGTGGAAGGTAGAGAAGCTCAGTCCAGCCGGCAAACAAATGGTGGAGATTTGCCGGGCGATACAGCAGGGCTCCAGCTTGTTCATCTTCGACGAACCGACGTCGTCGTTGTCGGAGACGGAGACGCAGGAAGTTTTCCGGATCGTCCGGACGCTTAGGGAGCGAAATGTGGGCGTGATTTACATCACGCATCGATTGGAAGAGCTGCGCGCCATCGGCGATCGGGTGACTGTTCTGCGCGACGGCGAAACGGTCCATTCCGGACCACTGAACGAAATCACGACCGACCAGCTCATCCGGCACATGGTGGGCCGGGATGTTATTGCGATCTACGCCCGCAACGCGCTGCCGCCGGGTGAAGCGGTACTCCAGGTCGAACATCTGACGCGAGAACCCGTGCTCAAAGACATCAGCTTCACTTTGCGCGCCGGCGAGATTGTCGGCATGGCGGGATTAATCGGCGCCGGGCGCACCGAACTTTGCCGAGCGTTGTTTGGTGTGGATGCGATCGATAGCGGGAACGTCCGCATCCGGGGCAACGTGGCCCGTATTCGTTCGCCGCGCGATGCGGTTGATGCGGGGCTCGCGCTGATTCCCGAAGACCGCCAGCATACGGGGCTGGCTACCGCGCTCCCCATCAGCCACAACTTCACGATGGCCAACTTGGCCAGCGTCTGCAGGTTTGGTTTCCTGAATCATGCCGCCGAAAAAAAGGTGGCGGATAATTTTACGCATCGGCTCCGCATCCGCGCGTCATCTGGAAGGCAGTTGGCCGGGAGACTCAGCGGCGGAAATCAGCAGAAGGTGGCGATTGCGAAATGGTTGGTCTGTTCGGCGCGCATCTTCTTATTCGATGAGCCGACGCGTGGCATCGATGTGGGCGCCAAGATCGAGGTCTTCCAAATGATGGACGAGCTGGCGCGGGCCGGGGCGGCGATCCTGATAGTCAGTTCCGAGATGGGTGAGCTGCTCCAAGTTGCGGACCGTATTCTGGTGATGCGACAGGGAAGGATCAGCGGCGAATTGCCGGGCCGTACGACGCAAGAGGAGATTATGCGCTACGCGGCGTTTGAGATCAGCGCGGTCACTACCGAGGAGCATCCGGAATGATCCAGCGGCTGTTGCCGTTTTTCACTCTGCTGGCGCTGTTCATCATTCTTTCGATCGCCTCTCCTAACTTTCTAACCTCCACCAACCTCTCGAGCGTGGTTCGTCAGACCGCTGTGATCAATATCATGGCGCTGGGGATGACAGTAATCATTATCGCGGGCGGGATCGATCTGTCGGTGGGATCGATTCTCGCTTTGGCCGGCCTGTTGGGCGCGATGACGATGGAGAAGCACGGAATCGGCTGGGGCATCGTCGCTGGCATGCTGGTCGGCATGCTGTGTGGTTTCGCGAATGGCCTGATGATCACTTCGCTGCGCATCAGTCCCTTTATCGTCACGCTGGGTACGATGGGAATTTATCGCGGGTTTGCGCTGATCATTTCGAAAGGGCTTCCAGTGCATGAGATCCCGCCATCGTTCTCCTACCTGGGCGAAGGCACTCTGCTCGGCGTTCCGTTCGTGCTTTGGATTTTGCTGCTGTGCGCGGTGGTGACGCACATCATGCTGGAGCACACGCGACATGGCCGGTATGCATTTTCGATCGGCAGTAATCCGGATGCGGCATTCTACGCGGGCGTTCCGGTGAAATTCCACACCATCGTGGTGTATGCGGGCGCGGGCTTGCTGACGGGACTGTCCGGGATGATCGAAGTGTCGAGACTGATGACCGGACAGCCCACCGGAGGCCAGGGCTACGAGCTAACAGCCATCGCGGCGGTGGTGATCGGCGGGGGGAGCCTGAGAGGCGGCGAAGGCAGCGTACTGGGCACGTTGGTGGGAGCGTTCATTATGGGGCTTCTGGCGAATGGAAGCGATCTGCTGGGCACCAATCCGTACTGGCAGCAGGTGATTATCGGGGCCGTGATCATCCTGGCAGTGGCGTTTGACGAGCTGCGCAAAAGAAGGCTTAAGGACTAATCAACTAAACCGTGCCGGACCGCGAAACGCACCAGCTCGCCAGTCGAATGCAGATTGAGTTTTTCCATAATCTTGCCACGGTGCGCCTCGACGGTGTAGACGCTCAGATTCAGCGAGACGGCGATTTCTTTATTGGTCTTGCTCTCGGCGATCATTTGCAATACTTCGCGTTCGCGGCTGGTGAGCAGATCCAGCGGATCAGTCACGTGGCGCCGATAATCGCTCAAGACCGCGTCCGACACGCCGGGGCTGATGTAGCCATCCCCTTTGGCGACGGCGCGGACGGCGCTAATGAGATCGGTATCGATGGAGTCCTTCAGCAGGTAGCCCCGAGCGCCCGCTCGCAGGATTTCGCGGACGTAGACCGAATCCTTGTGCATGCTCAAGGCGAGAACGCGGGTATGCGGCGAGGAGGCGGCGAGACGGCGTGTGGCTTCGATGCCGTTCAGCTCCGGCATGGCCACGTCCATAACCACCACATCGGGATGAAGTTTCTCGGCCAGCTCCACGGCCTCGCGGCCATTCCCGGCTTCGCCCGCGATCTCCATGTCGGGCTGCGCTTCGAGAATCAGGCGAAAACCTTTCCGGACCATGGCGTGGTCATCGGCCAACAAAACTCGAATCATTATTGTCCGGACATCGGCCAGAATTGCTTGACCTTTTGGCCGATTGCCATAAACTCATCCAAAGTGGAGGGCTTGCGGATATATTTCGCCACGCCCAGGCGCTCGGCCCGAGCAATGTCATGAGGAGCGCTGGATGAACTGAGGATCATCACAGGGACTGGCTGTTCCATCGGGACGGATCGCAGTTCCTCGAGCACTTCCCAACCATCGCGCTTGGGCAGATTGAGATCGAGAAAAACCAAATCGAGGGGCGGCCCGGCGCTGCCAGTAGCCAACTTTCGCAGATAGTCTATCGCCTTCTCACCATCCGCCATATGAATCAACTCGAACCTCAAACCCGCTTCCCTCAGTGCCAATTCAACTAAGAGTACGTCCCCCCGATTGTCTTCCACGATTAGAATGCGTCGAGCACTTCCCGAACGTGTGTCTGTCACGCTTCTTCAGTGTGTAACACTCCGCAAGGCGCCCACAACTCGATGGCGACGCCGTCCCGGGATTGGATCGTCAATTCGCCGCCGATACTGCGCGCTCGGGCGTGCATGCCTACCAGTCCCAACCCGCCGGGGGAGCTGCCATTCTTGAAACCGTGCCCGTTGTCTTTCATGGTGAAATGAATCCGATCGCCGTCCCGCCGGAGTTCGATGTCGACGCGCGTTGCGGCTGAATGCCGGGCGACATTGGTGAGCGCCTCCTGCACAATCCGGAACAGATGCGTTTCCGCCTCGTCGGGCAGGCGGTCCTCAAAAGTGGAGTTGTAGTTCACTTCGATTCCAGTGCGCTCAGCGAACCGCTCGGTTAGCCAGCGAATCCCCGCGTCCAAGCCGAAGTCATCGAGAATGGTAGGCCGCAAGAGATGCGACATCTCGCGAACATTTTGTATGGCGTCGTCCACCAGCTGCCTGCAATCCTCCAGGCGCGCGGGATCGGAATGGCCGTTGGATTCAAGCGCCAGCAGATTAGCCTTGATGGCGGTCAGCGATTGGCCCAACTCATCATGGAGCTCGTGCGAAAAGCGGCGAGCCACAGTTTCCTGGTTCTCCAGCATGTGCCACGTTACGCGAGTGAGATCGCCGGCTTGCGATTCCATCTTTCGAAATAACACGGCGGTGATGCGAACTGTAAAAACGGCGCACAGCAGGGCCAGCAAGAGGCAGGCGCCGAGAAGCACAACCGACTCATTGACTAACCTGGTGGAACGCTGATCGATACGCGATTGCGCTGCGATCGCACGGCTATAGTTGCTCGAGATAAGCTTTGCCACCAGGTCGGTGACTTCCTCATTGCGGCGCAACAGGTCGCGCGAGGAGTAATTCGGCACATTGCGGAGGGCCAATAAGCGGCGGGCTTCGGTCGAAAACGCACGCGTAGCCGTGTCCAACTGGTGCCAGAGGTTGGCCTGCGGAGTTCCCTCGGCTTCTTGCACGATGCGTCCGACGGCTTGGTCGGCTGTGTCCAATTGAGCCAGGGCACGCGCGCGATCCACCAGCTCCGGACCGCGCGACAGCCTGTAGAACGTCGCGTTGAGCGTATCCTGCTCGCGCTGCAAATCGTCGATCAAGCGAGTGGTCACCAGCTCGCTGCGCACCAACTCGGCTGTACTTTCCTTAATCAATTGCGCGCTGTTGACGCCGACGAATGCGGCCGCTACCAGTAGGACGATCACAGCTGAGAAGCCCAGTACCAGGACTCGCAAAAGTTTTTTGTACGTAACGGGGTCGGGGTTCACGTTAGTTCCAGCATCGCGCAACAGTTCCAGGATCGCTCAACGGGGCGGGGCTTGGAATCCCTCGGCCAGGCTATTGTTCGCGCCCGCAAATGGGTAAATTTTAATTCATTAAGACGGACTACCCGTCCCCCCCGAGTTTTTGTCGCAAAGATACCGGTTCGCAGGCTATCGTTGATTTTGCCTACAAGCCTCAAGATGGAATCGTGAGGGTGGTAAAGATAAGGACCCTCGCAAAAGGAGAAATACCGTGAATAAATTCGTACTCGCTTCCTTGCTAGGGGCCGCTGTCATGTTCGCCGGCCAGGCGCCGGCCACATCGAGCAAAGCTCAGACTTCGTCTGCCGCCACCGCCCCTGCGACAACCAGCAAGGTGAAAAAGCATCACAAGAAGAACAAGACTGCGCCGGCCACCACGACCAGCGCGACGTCCAGCAAGCCCGCCGCAAAGCAATAATAGCTACGGCTCATTCGGGTTCGTTTCGAAGCCCGGTGTAGCAGGCTCAAACCTGCTGCTCCGGGTTTCTTTTTTGTTTCACAATAGAGTCGCGACCCATGCGTTTTGAAAACCGCTCCCTGACGGTCACGGCTCGGTGTAGTGTCCTGTTATTACTTGGCCTTCTGGTAGCGCAGGTGTACCTGCAAGCGCAGCCCAGTCATTCAAAGGAATCAACCCACGAGTACTCCCTGCCTCCTGACAAATTGAAGCAGGCTATTGAATACTCGCACGCGGGTTACTGGCTGCATTTCGGCGGAGCGATCTACGGTATCGCGGTGCTCCTGGTCGTGTTGCAGTGGGGCCTGGCCGCCAAATTCCGCGATTGGGCGGAAGCTGCTTCGCAACACCGGTTCGTGCAAGCGATCGTGTTCGTACCGCTGATCGCGCTGACGATCGACCTTTTCAGCCTGCCTCTGGGAGTGTACTCTCAGCATCTGGAGCGCGTCTACGGCCAATCGGTACAAAGCTGGCAGTCTTGGTTCTGGGACTGGACGAAAGGCGAGCTCCTCGAATTCGGCCTTGCAATTATCCTAGTGTTCATTCTTTACCGGGTGATCCGGCGAAGCCCACGGCGCTGGTGGTTTTATTTCTGGCTGGCATCGCTGCCGATCCTGTTCACGATCATGTTCCTGGAGCCCTTCGTCATCGAGCCGTTGTTCTTTGATTTTCAGCCCCTGGCAAAACAGCACGCCGCGTTGGTGGGTGATCTGGAGAAAGTGGTGATTCGCGGAGAGCTCGTGATTCCTCCGAATCGCATGTTCGAAATGAAGGCCAGCGAAAAACTGAATTCGCTGAATGCCTATGTAACCGGACTCGGCGCGTCCAAAAGAGTGGTGGTCTGGGATACGACCATGGCCAAGATGACAACGCCCGAGACTCTGTCTGTGTTCGGTCACGAAATGGGGCATTATGTGCTGGGACACGTGCGCAATACGCTCATTCTTGCGTCGGCATTTACCCTGATTCTGCTGTTCATCGCTTACCACGCATTGCACTGGGTGCTGGGCCGCTGGGGCGACCGCTGGCGGATCCGGGATGAGGCCGACTGGGCGTCCCTGCCAGTAATGTTGCTGATCGTCGCGGTATTGAGCTTTCTTTCCGAACCCATCTCGAATGGCTATAGCCGCTGGCAAGAGCATCAGGCCGACGTCTACGGTCTAGAGGTAATCCACGGAATCGTGCCGGATTCGAAAGAGGTAGCGACGCACGCCTTTCAGGTGCTCGGCGAGGTTGATCTGGACGAGCCTAATCCCCATCCGTTCATCGAATTCTGGCTTTACAGCCACCCCTCCATTTCGGAACGGATAGCTTTCACTCAGAGTTACGATCCTTGGTCGAGCGGGAATCCGAAGTATATAAAGGTGGTACTGCACTGAAGTATATAAAGGTGGTACTGCACTGAAAGTTTTCCCAGGTCTTCTAACGGTGACAATAGGTGCGTTGACCCTTACTCCATAGTTTTGAAGCGGCCGATAGTCTGGTTGTGCGATTGCTTCCTTTTGCTTAAGCGTGAAAACACTAACTTACCTGCGGAGGATGGGTTACAGTATTTTGCTGGCGACGCTGCTTTGCGGCCAGCCTCCCACCCAGGAAATTGTCGTGAACGCGCGAGAACCGGGCCGGCCTTTTCCGCACTTCTGGGAGCAAGTTTTCGGATCGGGGCGTGCGATCCTTTCTTTGCGTGATAGCTACCGCCGGGACTTGCGGGCGATGAAGGCGGCGACAGCGATCCAATATGTTCGTTTCCACGCCATCTTTCACGATGAAGTTGGCGTCTATGACGAAGCTGGCGACGGGAAGGCAGTGTACAACTGGTCTTACGTCGATCAGATCTACGACGGACTGCTGGAAAACGGAGTGCGGCCGTGGGTCGAGTTGAGCTTCATGCCGCGCAAGCTGGCCTCGTCGCCTGAGCCGCACGCCTTCTGGTACAAACCCCTGCCATCCCCGCCGAAAGACTACGGGATATGGGAAGAGCTAGTCTACAACTTCGCGCGGCACCTGGTGGATCGCTACGGGCTGGATGAAGTAGGGCAGTGGTACTTCGAAGTGTGGAACGAGCCGAATATCGATTTTTGGACCGGCCAACCCAAGCAGGCCACGTATTTCGAGCTGTACGATCATGCCGCCCGTGCAATTAAACGCGCCGATTCGCGATTAAGAGTGGGTGGGCCGGCCACTGCTCAAGCTGCGTGGATCAGTGCAATGATAGATCATTGCGTTCGAGGCGGCATCCCTCTCGATTTTGTTTCCACACACGTCTATGCCAACGATAGCGCCGAGGATGTGTTGGGGAGCCATGAGAACATCCCGCGTTCAGATATGGTCGCGCGCGCGGTGCGCAAGGTCTATGATGAAGTAAAGCACTCGCCCCGTCCGGATCTTCCCATCCATTGGACTGAGTACAATGCCAGCTACAAGAACGAAGTTGACGTGACCGATTCGGCTTTCATGGGTCCGTGGCTGGCAAACACCATCCGGCAGTGCGACGGCCTGGCTACAACGATGTCATACTGGACCTTCTCCGACGTTTTTGAAGAGCAGGGCGTGGTGAAAAAGCCGTTCTATGGGGGCTATGGCTTGATCGCGGAAGGCGGTGTGCCAAAGGCAGCGTTTGAGGCGTTCACGATGTTGCATCGCCTGGGCGAGCAGCGTTTGCAGGCGAATCTCGAGGATGCTCTGGTTACCAAACGCGCTGATGGAACGCTGGAAGTCGCGGTGTGGAATTACGCGCCGCCCGGCGAGACCGGGGCTTCGAAGAAAGTGCACATTACTGTCAATGGATGGGCTGGCACGCCGCGCTATCATGTCCAGATTGTCGATCCCCAGCACGGTTCGGCCCTCGCGGCGTGGAAGGCGATGGGTAGTCCGGGATTTCCGACAACGCAGCAGTACGAACAATTGCGACGGTCCGCGCTTGCAACCGAAAAGCTTGATGCGCCGTCCTTTCATTTGCCAGCTCATGGTCTAGCCGTGGTGGAGGTAGCGGCGCGATGACGCGGATCGCCATTTGTTGCGCCATGGTATTGCTGGCCGCCTTGATTATAGGGCTAGCGGTGGGCCTTCCCTCGGAAGCCGCTCCGTCGCCGTCGGTTATTTCGGCCCAAGACCGGGCGTTCCTCGAAGATGTAGAACATCGCGGCATTCTCTATTTTTGGGAGCAGACTGATCCTGCAACCGGTCTAGTGCTGGATCGCGCCGATGAATCGGGTAGCCGCGCCAAGGGCCCCAGCCGCAATATCGGTAGTTTGGCCGCCACGGGCTTTGGACTTACAGCGATTTGCATAGGCGTCGAGCACGGCTGGATTCCGCGCGATCAGGCGGCTGAGCGCATTCGAACCACGCTGCAGTTCTTCGCCACGCGAGCTTTCCATGAGCATGGCTGGTTCTATCACTGGATGGATGTAACGAATGGCGAGCGCCAATGGGATAGCGAAGTATCTTCCGTGGACACTTCTTTCTTTCTTGGTGGAGCGCTGACGGCAGCCCAGTTTTTTTCCAAAGATCCGGACATCCCGAGATTGGCCCGCGAGATCTATGAGCGTGTCGATTTCCCGTGGATGTTGGACGGCGATCCGTATATCCTGTCGCATGGCTGGAAACGCGGAAAAGGCTTCCTGAAATACAAGTGGGAGACTTATAGCGAGTCGTCACTTTTGTATATGCTGGCAATCGGATCGCCCACACATCCGATTTCCGAGCAATCCTGGTACGCCTGGCAGAGACCGCTTTACACCTACGGCCCTTATCAATTCATAAGCGGGGGGCCGCTGTTCACGCATCAGTATTCGCACGCGTGGGTCGACTTTCGGACGCGTCGCGACCGCGGTTTCATTGATTTTTTTCAGAACTCAGTGAGCGCGACCAGAGCGAATCGTCTGTATTGTTCCAACCTGCATCAGAGTATGGCGCTCAGTTTCGGTCCGGACATTTGGGGCATCACCGCGTCGGATGGGCCGAAAGGCTACCGGATCTACGGGGAGATTAAGTCTTTCGAGCCAGTGGACGGGACCATCGCGCCCGGCGCCGCGGGCGGCTCACTGATGTTCACACCCGATATTTCCATACCGACGCTGCGGACCATGCGCGACGAGTTTCAGGATCGGCTGTATGGCCGCTATGGATTCGTGGATGCCTACAACCCCGAGCTGAAGTGGTTCGATACAGACGTCGTAGGCATCGATTTGGGCATTACGGTTCTAAGCGCGGAGAATCTGTTGAGCGGAGATGTGTGGCGCTGGTTCATGAGCAATGAGGCAGTCCCCCATGCGATGGACCTGACGGGATTCAGTGCGCCGCCGGTAGAAGCGTCCGCGGACGCGCCCAAAAAGACTGCGGGCAAAGCGAAGCGATCCGTGGCCAAACGGCCAACGCAGAAATCAACACGCTAAGAAAAAACTGAGTACTGGGCTACTTTGAATTTTCTTGATCTTGTGACGCGGGCTTCAGACGGTGACCGATGGCCGAGAGGCGTCTTCGGAAGTCCATAGGTGTGAGCTTCATGACCAAGAATAGGTATTTGAGTGCACTAGCGCTGTCCCTAATTTAGGCGGCGGCTTGGTCGGATTCGGGGAAGACTTCGACTAGCGTGGGCATGCGTTCCTGCAAGAGGAACTCGGTGGCTTGAATCAAAGGATCCATATGGAACCGCTCCTGCATGCGATTACCGAGCAGCGCATTGTCGATGGCGGCCAGTCCCATGCCCTGGTGATGAGCCATGAAGCAGCGAATGAATTCGGGCGCGTGGACGCCGTGCACCGAGTAGTCGATCGCTTCGAAAAAGCCGTGGCGCGCTAAACAACCTTGCCCAGCCAGGGACCGTAAATTGGCGGTACTCTTCGAAGGGTCGACCATTAGCGCGAGCATACTCGCATACGGCGCCACCACGAGACTGCCGTTGCGGTCGGACCGCGCGCTCAGCGCCGGGACACCGAACGCATGATACTGATACTGCAAGCGGCTGTCGCGGGTGGAATGAGCTGATTCGGAAATGCCCCACGGAACTTTGCGCTCCTGTGCGTAGGCCTGTTGGATCTGGACGGCCCCGCGCATGCCATGCTCCAGCAGAGTATTGCTGTAGTTGCGCATGTGAATGATCGGCATCAGGTATTCGAACATGGTGCCGCTCCACGAGATCAACGACCTACGGTTACAATAACCCGTAAGTTTACGTCCCAACCGGAACCACGCGTCGCGGGGAACGTCGCCTTTCGCGATCGCAAGAAATACGGCGGTTCGCGCCTCCGACGCCAGCAAGTCGTAGCAGGACTCGTCCGCTTGAGCATTATCGATGTCATAGCCGATCCGCAAAAGCTTGCGCCGTGGGTCAAAGAGGAAACGAAAGTTCATTTCTTCAAAGAAGCGCGACGCATCCCTGGCCACGCCTTCGAATTGCTGAACCAGTTCGGATGCATACTCGCGAGCGGCCGGCAAGCGGCGGAATAGCTCTTCAAGCGCCACTTGCAACGCAGGATAAAGCCGCTGGGAGCTTCCTAGCCGCTCAATCAACCGGTCTCGAATGCGATCGTACGTAGCGGTCATCTCTGACAGAGCCGGCACTACAGACAATTCCTGAAACAGCGGCGTCAGACTGACATCCCGCATGTTTACGCGGAGCTCAGGTTCCAAAGGCGGCTGGAGCCAAGGCGCCAGACGATATAACTCACTGACAGCCGCATTAATTCGTTCAGATAGCAATTGCTCCCAATATCGGAGTTCATCCGATTTGGCATGATCGCCTTGATTCTCGAGCCGCGTATGAGTGGGGATGAGCCCCTCCCGAATGCGTTGCACGATATCGTCGGCCTCGGTAAGAACGGATTCCCAATAGAAAAGATCGGCCGGCTCGCAATCGAGATGGCGCAGCAGACTCGCCAGCAAGCGCATCACCGAGATGGTCCGCGCATTATAGGGGAGTTCTTCGCGAATCCGGAACACGTGGTCCCGCAATCCCGCCAGCAGATCCACGCCCACGATTGGCCGCTTCAACAACGATTGGCAGCCTTGGCGGATCGCCGTCAGCGAAGCGGCAAGATTACCGCTGTCCACCGAGGACACGTAGTGCGGGGCCGGCGGAAGCAGCGATTTCGTGTCGTACCAGTTCAAGAAGTGCCCGCGATAACGCGGCATCTCTTCCATGCTGGCGAAGATCCTGTTGAGCGAGACCGAAAGTTCTCCGCTGGTCACGTAACCGAAGTCATGCGCGGCCAGGTGCGCCGTCAGCAGCAACCCGAGGTTAGTCGGGGAAATACGATCCGTCACGAGCGGCGGATCCTCCTGCGTATTATCTGGAACCAGATAGTGGGTGTCCGGCCCCGAATTGTCCGCAAAGAATCTCCAGGTCCGCAGCGCGACATCGCGAAGGAAGGCGCGATCGCTTTCGACCAGGGCAGCCGGAGCCGGCAACGGTTCATTCAGCCAGGCCACCATGATGGGCGCCACAATCCAAAGTGCGCACACCAGTGCGATCACGATGTGAACCTGTGGAAGCGCAAATAGGAATAGAACCCAGATCGCCGACGAAAGGTAGAGATATTGTTCCACCATGCCGATCTTCACGCCGGAAGCAACCTCCGATTGCGCCATCGTTTCCCATTCGAGCAGATTACGTTTAGTGATGAAGCGGCGGATCAGGGTGCGGATGATCGCATCGGCCATCACGAAGGCCTGATGCGGAATGAAGATCAGATTGGTAACAGTATTACCGTGGCTTGCCAGGAATCGCGCCCCAAGATTGCGCGCGAAAGCCGACCAGAAGCGCCGCTCGGGCGTCTGAAGCGCGGAAACAAAGATGTCGACATAGGCGGGCAGTTGCAGGAGGGCGACGATCGCCAGCGTCCAGAGGACCGGATGCGCGAGCAAAAGCCAGCCGGCGACGAGCAGACAGACTACTGAAATCTCGAACAGGCTGCGCCGCAGGTTGTCGAATAGCTTCCAGCGCGATAATGCTGAAAGCGGATTCGCCACTCGGCCTTCCGGAGCCGGTACCCGCCGGAACAGCCATGGCAAAAGCTGCCAATCTCCGCGCACCCAGCGGTGCTTGCGTTTTGAGAAAGCTTGATACGACGCGGGGTAGTCTTCCACCAACTCCGCGCTGTTAAGCAACCCGGTGCGCGCGTGCTCTCCCTCGATCAGATCATGACTGAGGATGCGGTTATCGGGAAATCGTTCGCCCACCACGGCGCCGAATGCGCGTAGATTGTAGATGCCTTTGCCCGTAAAACTCGCTTGTCCATGGAGATCTTGATACACGTCCGAAACAGCCGTGGAATAAGGATCGAAACCAGCCTCCCCGCTGAAAATCTGCGCGAGGCGTGAACGTCCGGCCGACTCCATGCTGACCGACACCCGCGGCCGAATTAACCCATAACCTTCGCGTACCGTTTTCGTTTTAGGATCGATCACCGGCTGATTTAGCGGATGGGCCGCGGCGCCGATCATCTTTGCAGCCGAGTCGCGGGGAAGCTGCGTGTCCGTATCGAGCGTGATGACGAAGCGAATCCCCCGCAGGCGAGACAGGTCGCCCGTCACTGTGTCGAAGCCGTTTCCGCCGCCGAGTAAAAGCTGGTTGAAGTCGTTCAGCTTGCCGCGTTTTCTCTCGCGTCCCATCCACTTCGACTCGCTGGCATTCCAGCAGCGGGCGCGATGAAAGAGATAGAACGGGCCCGTCTGCCCGGAGCCGTACTGCGCATTCAGGCGGCGGATGCCGTCCACGCACGACTCCAGCACTGAGTCATTCGCAGTCTCCCGAACATCTGCGTCGGTGAAGTCGGTCAGCAGCGCGAAGGACAGGTTGGGCGCTCGATTGGCGAGGTATCGGATTTCCAGGTCCTCGAGAAGTTTGGCCACGTTTTTCGCCGAAAAAAGCATTGTGGGCACCACGACCATGGTCTGGCAGTCGTCCGGCACGCCATCCGAGAAGTCCATACTTGGCAATTCTCGCGGCGCCAAAAGACGGCTCACCAAGGTGTTGACTAACTCGATCGAAGCCTGACTCGCCGGTACGAGAAGCAGCGCGATCATCCAGAACGCAAGCGACCCGGCCAGCCGCTCGAGCCCGAACACGATAACCGCCGTCAACAGCACAACGCTGCCGGCGTAGAACGCGCTGGGCCAGCGCTCCAGCAGCGCTCGCATCGACCAAGATCGCTTGTATCCAATTCGCCGCCGGAAGTCCTTTAGGCCCGCTCCAATGAGATAGTAACCAACATGCGCTTTGCGAGGGTCCGGGTCGTTCGCGAGCAGCGCTTCTTCGGAGCACTCCCGAGCAGCTTGGGCCACCTGCTCCTCAGAGCGGTCCGATCGCCGCGCCAGCCTCTCTAACTCGTGCCGATACCAGTCGCGCGTCGCAAAATCCATGCGTGGATAGACTCTCGCCGCATCCTGTCGCAAAACCTTCTCAGCGGCCGAGACGGACTCCACGAAATCGCGCCACGAGACGTTCTCCAAAGCCCTCAGGCTGCAGATTACGGCCGACACAGCCGGTTCCTGATCGAGCGCGCCGCACAGCCGCTGGATGATTGCCAGCTTCAGCATCGATCCAAAGGCCCACAGCTCGGCGAAGGTCAGAGACTTTTCGGCCTGCAAAGCCTGGGCGAAGATCCCGATCGTCCGGGAGTCGATCACGTCAGTCGAACTGGCTACCAAATCCGCCGCGAGCCGATTCACCCGCAATTCGCCGATAAACGGTCCTTGATCCACCTTTGAAAGCTTGCGCAGATAAGAGGACGGTAAAGAGCGGCGTATCTCGCGAATCTGAAACTGCACAAATGCGTGGTTGTCCAAAATCCAAGCGTCCGCTGGAGAGTTTTGCCCTTGTTCGGAATGCAAACTAAGGACGTGCGCCCGCAACTGCGATGCGTATTCATTTAGCCGCGCCCGTACGCTCCGTGAATCAGTGAGCGGCGGAAACGCCACGCCGGGATTCGATTCGATTGCGATACTTGGACTGCTCATCGGTAGTTCGCTGCCTGTAGTTCAAAAAGCTTGGCGTATTCCCCGCCCGTTGCCACAAGTTCATCGTGCGTGCCCTGCTCGCGAATCCGGCCGTCCTCCAACACCACAATGCGGTGCGACTTGCGCACCGTGGAGAAGCGATGGGAGATCAGAATCGCCATCTTGTCTCGGGCGAGATCGGCAAATCGGGAAAAGACCTCGTACTCGGAGACCGCGTCGAGCGAAGCGGTCGGCTCATCCAGAATCAGGACCTGAGCATTGCGGAGATAGGCGCGCGCCAGCGCGAATTTCTGCCACTCGCCGCCTGACAGATCCACGCCACCCTCGAAGCGCCGTCCCAACATTTGATCGAGGCCGCCCGGGAAGCGTTCCAGCAGCCGGTCGGCGCGGCTCTTGCGGGCCGCATTCCAAAGGGCATCATCGTGACTCACTTGCGCGATGCGTCCGACGCCGATATTCATCCGCGCAGGCAGATCGTAGTGGACGAAATCCTGGAAAATGACCCCGATTTCCTTATGCAGGGCCTCTACGCTGTAATCTCGCAGGTCGACGCCATCCAGCAGAATTACGCCCGCGGTCGGATCGTACAAGCGAGCCAGCAGCTTCACCAACGTCGTCTTGCCTTGTCCGTTCTCTCCCACCAGCGCAATATGTTCGCCCGGCGACATACGGAAATTCAATTTCTTCAGCACCTCGCGATCGGACCCGGGATAATGGAAGCATACGTCGCGAAATTCAAATCCAGCGCGGATGGGCCGCGGGGCCGGTATAGCATCCGGCTTCGAGCGGATGCCCGGCTGCACCGACAAAAAGCTCACCAAGTCGGTCAAGAACAAAGCCTGATCGGAAATGCTGGAGAACAGCGAGAACACGGCCTGTAATTGGCTGGCTGCGCCCGCGATTGCGCCGGTTAGAAAAATCAGCGTGCCCATACTGATCTCGCCCAGCAGCGCTCGCCACACCAGGTACGCATAGCTGCCGTAGTAACCGACCGACCCGACAATCGCCAGCGCCGAGCCCCACCACAGGCGCCGCCGCGTCAACTCGCGGTTCCTTCGAATCACTCCATCGGTGAGAACAGCGTAGCGATCGTGCAGATAGCCGCCGAGCGAGAACACCTTCACTTCCTTGGCACTCTCCTTGCTGCTGCCGAGGATTCGCAGGTAGTCCAGTTCGCGGCGGATGGGTGTCAGGCTGTGTGCCAAAGAGTAGCCCACAAACGCGAAATGGCTTTCGCCGGCGAAGGCAGGCACAACACAGAGAACCAGCAGTGCGAACAGCCAGGGTGAGTATACAATCACTCCGATGGACAGCGATATCAGCGTGATGGACTGGAGCACCAGCCGACCCATGGAGTTGAGCATTCCGATGCGATCGGTGGCCTGCAGACGCGCACGCTCCAGTTTGTCGTGAAACGCGGGGTCTTCGAAAGACGCAAGATCGAGCGACGCGGCATGGTTCATCACCCGCAGGCTGACCTCGCGCGTGAACTCGTCCGCCAGGCGGGCGTCGGTGTAATCAATGGCCCGGCCGAGAATGTTATTGAGGGCGGCGAGCAGGAATTCGCCGGCCAGCAGGATCCAGATCAGGTGTGGCAGCGGACCCGGATGCTTCAGGTTGGCAGCCACGATATCGATAATCCATTTCGAGACGGCCAGCATCGCTAGGGGAATCAGGGCGCTCGCAAAACGTAAAGCGAGTCCGCCCGCAACTACACGAGGCGCCGCATCCCAGACGAGTCTTAATACTGGCGGAACATTTCGCAACGCCGCGAAGCGATCCCGCCAGGCAGCTTGCTGCGATGAAACTGGTAAAGACATCGGGACGCGTCCTTGTTATTTCAAATGAATCCGAAAGCTCGGCTCGGGGAGCTTGGTTCAAGAAAAAGGTAATAGCAAATGGAGTACCGTCTCGAATGGCGTGTAGGGTGCCTTACACGGTTCCACAACCTTTTGAAAGTGCTGCCGTTCCAATGGTCGAGGTGGAACTCGTCACCTGCGCTGAAGCTGGAGTTACACTGCAAATTATTCAGCCATAGGGCACTTGCTTCCGCCGCTGTCGAAAGTTAGACTGAGATGGTTACGCAGCGACAGCTGTGTTCGCCCGTAACGTAATCTAACCTGCGATCCACTTGGGCTGGATCCACCCCAGCGAAACTCCCGTCATCAACAAACCGAGCACCAACACGACTGCGGCCGAAGCCACAGGCATCCAGCGGAAGAAGGGACTTGCTCCGGTCCTCTCCGGTAGCAGATTCTTGGCATAGATCACGAGCACGCCGATCCCCATCAGCACAATCGCGAGGCCCAAGCTGAATGAGACCAGCAGCACCAGACCGAGGCCAACGCGACGCAGAGCAATCGCGCTGAGCAGCAAAACCAGCGCGGACTCGCACGGCACCAAGCCCCCACTCGCACCCAATGCGGCCAGTCCCGACCAGGAAACTTCGTCCGGCATGTGCGAATGGCCATGCGGCGCGGGGATGTGATCGTGGTCATGCTCATGATCGTGGCTGTGCTCATGATCGTGGCTGTGCTCACGATGCGGGTGATCGTGTGGATGGTCATGATCGTGGGCATGATCATGATGATGATCATGCGAGTGTTGCGCGTGGCCCGTTCCCCGCAAGCGTTTGTATAGCATCCAGCCGCCGATCGCGACGATCGACAGTCCCGAGACCGCGCCTAGAACGCGCGTGATGTTCTCAGGTACGACGTAATGAAACAGGAAAAGCGTTGCCATGCCCAGCAGAAACACGCTCACCGTATGCGTGAACGTGACCATCGCGCCCAAGAAAGCCGCATGCTTGAGCGTACCGCGCGATCCCACCAGGTAGGCCGCGACAATTGTTTTGCCGTGTCCAGGCGTGAGCGCATGAGCGGCCCCTAAGACGAAAGCTATTCCAATCGCCGCCACGACCATCCAGGGCGTGATCTCCGGCTGGTGCAAAAACCTCGCCAACGCATCCTGCTGAGGCACCGCTCCAGCTTGCAGCCACGCAAAAAGTCCCGTCATGCTCACTCCGCATTCTACCTCTGGGGCGCAGCGAGCGGCCGGCGAGTGCCTTTATGGAAAGATGTTGCCGCGGTTGAGGAGCCAGTTCGGATCGAGATGCCGTTTAACTTCCTTCATGGCTTCGATTTGAGCGGGCGGGTACTGGAGCGCCAATAGATGCGCCTTGCGCTTGCCCAAGCCGTGTTCGGCCGAAACGGTTCCACCCAGTTCCACTGCGTGCCGCGCGAATTCCAGCATCAGGTCCTGGCCGGCTTTGAATTCGGATTCTGACCTCGGCAGGATGTTGACGTGCACGTGCGCATCGCCGATGTGGCCGAAGATGACGTAATGGAGCGAGAGCTTCCGCAAGCAGTGGTGGTAGTGCGCGAGCATTTCAAGGTTGCGATTGAGCGGCACCGCATAATCCGAATTGACCTTTAGATAACCGCGCCGACGCACCGTGTCGTTGACGATCTCAGGCAGTGCGTGACGAAAGCGCCGGAAGCGTTCGCGATCCTGATCGCTGGCAGCGAACCAACCGTCTTCGGGCGCATGCTCCGCCCAGAAATCGATGTCTCCGTTTTCCTGTTCGATCAGCAGCGCCGCCGCGGCATCCCGCGGAACTTCCGGATAGCGCTCGCGCAGCAGGGCCAGCGAGTTGCTGTCGAAGTATTCGATCATGCGGAGCCCGGGAATGGCTCGCCAGGCTTCGACTACATCGATAGCCGCGCCGTCGCTCGGAAAAAACACCACGCCGCCCATGATGTCAGCCGGCTCGGGAAGTAGTTGTAGCTCCGCTTCGGTGACGATGCCAAGCGTTCCCTCGCTTCCTGTAAACAGGTCGATCCAATCCATGCCGGGAGTCAACGCGTAGCCCGCCGTGTTCTTGGTCGTCTCCGGCAGTGGGATCTCGGGAACCGGAAAATCGACTTTGTCACCGCGCGCTACCCTAAGAACGCGGCCGTCCACCAAAACCACTCGCAGTCCCAGCACGTGCCGGCGAGTGCTTCCGTAACGGAAACTGCGCGAGCCGCTGGCGTTGGTCGCGATGTTACCGCCGATACTGGCTGTCCGCTCGGTCGGATCGGGCGGGTAAAACTGCCGGGTTGGACGCACCGCCGTCTGCACGGCTTCGAGCGAGACTCCCGCCCCCACGATCGCGCGGCCCTTTCCGATTTCCAACCGCTGAAATTTTTCGAGCGAAACCACCCAGCCGCCTTGCGCCACGCTCCCGCCGGTGAGCCCGGTTCGTCCGCCGGAAATGGTTATGGGAATCGATTCGCGTGCGGCATCGCGCACAATTTCAATCAGCTCCGGCTCACCGGACGGAACCAACACTTTTTCGGCTTTTCCGCGGAAACCCGAGGCGTCGACTAAATACGAATCCATTCAGACTTCGAGAATCACCGGCATGATCAGCGGCCGGCGAGAGGTCTGCTTATTGAGAAAACGCTTTAAGTCCGCGCGGATTTTTTCCTGCATCACGCCCCAATCGGTGCGCTCCTCTTCGCTCGACGATTCGAGCGTCCGCGCCACTACTTGCCGCGCCTGCTGCAAGAGGTCCGAGCCGTCCTCAAACGACATGAAGCCACGGCTGACGATCTCGGGCAGCGTTTCGTTCTTGCCGGAATGCTTATTGATGGCGATGATCGGCAACACGAAGCCGTCTTCGGACAAGTGCCGGCGGTCGCGGATCACTATATCCTCCACCACTTCGTCGACTGTGCCCGAATCAATGCACACGCGGCCGACCGCGACCTTCTCGCCCCTGCGCGCCCCGTGCCGATCTACTTCCAACGTCTCACCGGTCTCGAGCACGAACGTCTCTTCCAAACCCGCGCCCCTCAGATGCTGGGCGAGCGAGGCGTGTTTGGCAAGCTGACGAAATTCCCCATGAATTGGAACGAAGTAGCGAGGCCGCACCAGATTTAACACCAGCTTCAGCTCTTCCGCGCTGCCATGTCCGGAAACATGCACGGGCGGATTCATGGAGCCGTAAATCACCTCGGCGCCGCGTTTGGCGAAGTGGTTGATCATCCGGTAAATGCCTTTTTCATTGCCGGGAATAATGCGCGCGCTCAGCACCACCGTGTCTCCGCGCTCCACCGAAATGTTCTTATGATTATCCACGGCAATACGCGATAGCGCGGACATCGGCTCCCCCTGCGTCCCGGAGGCCACCACCACTAATTTGGCTGGATCGGTCTGCAAAATATCCTGTGGGCGCAGCAGGATACCATCGGGAAGCTCCAGCAACCCCAAGGTGTGCGCGATCTCGGTGACGTTGTTCATGCTTCGCCCCAGGAAGGCCACCTTGCGTCCATACTCGCCGGCCAGTTCGATGATCAGTTGCAGCCTGTGTATCGACGAACTGAAGCAGGAGATCACCAGCCGGCGTTCGGCACGATAAAAGATTTCCTCCATGCGAGGCCGCACCGCTCTTTCGCTCTCCGTGTAACCGGGGCGATCGACGTTGGTCGAATCCGACATCAGCAGCAGAACGCCGCGCTTGCCATATTCGGCGAGAGTGTGAAGATCGAAGAGCTCGTTATCAGTGGGCGTGGGATCCACTTTGAAGTCGCCGGTGTGGATGATCACGCCCAGCGGCGTTGTGATGGCCAGCGCCATCGAGCTCACAATCGAGTGGGTGACGTGGATGAACTCGATCACGAACGGACCGATCTGGACCTTTTCGCCGGGCTTCACTTTATTAAACTGAACATCCTCAACCGACTCGTGTTCCTCCAGCCGCCGTTCCACCAGTGCCAGCGTGAACGCGGTTCCATACACCGGCACGTTGAGATCGCTGAGCAGAAACGGCACCGCGCCGATGTGGTCCTCGTGGCCATGTGTCAAAATCAGCGCGCGGACGTGTTCGCGATTCTTGTGTAGATACGCGAAATCGGGAGTGACGATGTCCACGCCCAGCAGCTCGGCGTCCGGGAACATCATTCCGGCGTCCACTACGATGATGTCGTCGCCATAGCGGATCGCCATCGAGTTCATGCCGAACTCGCCGAGTCCACCGAGTGGCACCAGTTGGAGCTTGTGATCGGACATTAAGACTCAGTTTACAGGGTGATGGTCTCTAAATGATATTCTCGGGAAGTAGGTAGACGGATGACTGGCCGGAAGACCTTGTGCGGAATTGCATGCGCGCTCACCTTCCTGGGCGCGATCTACGCGTTCCAGCGGCCGTTCTATCAACTGCAAGGCGTGGAATACCGCGCCTTCGAGCTACCTACCGACTGGCAGCAAAAAGGCGAGTGGGCCTTCGCGCGTCTGATGTTCCCCGGCGGCCCTAATGACGGCTATCGCGGGCGCTTCGATGGAGACTTCCGTCTGGGGCTGTCGCTCTGGACCCAGGATTATCCGCGCGCCGATCGCCATTTTTCTCTAGCGCTCCGGCGTCTCAGCCGCATCCACGTCCGATCGGTGGAGCAACCTATCAATGTCGAGGAGGGTGACGACGTTTACAACTGGCCCTGGCTGTACGCGGTCCAGGTAGGCGAATGGGGATTGACCGAGGCCGAGGCAAGAATACTTCGCGACTATCTGCTGCGTGGCGGCTTTTTCATGGCCGACGATTTCCACGGAAACTACGAGTGGCAGATGTTTGAGAAGCGTATTCGCTATGTCTTCCCCGACCGGCCCATCGTCGACATCCCCGATAACGATGCGATCTTCCACACCGTCTTCGATCTGAACGATCGTTTCCAAATTCCCGGCGCCGAGCATCTGTACCAGGGCTGCAAGGCCTGTTCCAATGGCGGCGTGGGAGCGCACTGGCGCGGAATCTACGACGACAAAGGCCGCATCATGGTCGCGATCTCCTATAACTCGGATGTCGGCGATGCTTGGGAATTTGCCGACGATCCGGGGTATCCCGAGAAGTTTGCCAACCTGGCCATCCGGATCGGCGTGAACTACGTAGTTTACGCCATGACGCACTGAGCGTCGGGCCCTAACGAAAGCTACTGTGGCTACCGAATAGTAGATTATGGTGAGCTCTCGCTCGGACAAAGGCTTCGTCCTCATTCTCACCTGTATCGTTCTCACCATCCTGCTGGGTCTCGCGGGACTGGGAATCGACATCGGAAGGATGTATGTCATTCAAAGCGAGCTGCAGGCCTTTTCTGACGCTGCGGTCTTGAATGCCGCTCTTCAATTGGATGGAACCGGGAGCGGCATCGAACGCGCCCGAAAAGCAGCCTCCGAGTTTGCCATGGGACCGCATGCCATGAAGTGGGACCTGGGCTCCCAGCCGATTAATGACATTAACGTGAGCTTCCCACCAGGCAACTCGCATTCTGTCCGCGTCGTTGTAAGCGCGCCCGCGCCACTGATCTTTTTGCGAGCGCTCCCGGCCGGAAAGGCCGGTTTCTCCACTGTGGCGGTTTCGAGTGTCGCGGCGAAAACAGCTGAAGGCGCGAGGTTGATCCAATGAAAAGCCCGCGTACCGGAAGCGCATTGATCGAACTTGCGGGCTCGCTGATTGTTGTCTCGGCTTTATTCACTGGAATATTCCAGTTCAGCTATGCCTTGTCGACTTATAATGCGCTGGTGAACGCGGTACGTGCCGGGGCGCGCTATGCATCTCTTCAGTCACAACCGTCGAACAGTGCGAACCCGGACTTCACCAAAGCAGTTCAAAATGTGGTCGTATATGGCGTTCCCTCACCGCCACCGAAGGCCAAACCCGTGGCGCCTGGGCTCACAATCGAGAACGTCGAACTCTTCCTCGATCCAGGGACCGCAACAGTTTCGGTTCGCGGTTTCGAGCTGACCGCACTATTCTCGAAGATCAAACTGGATGGCCGGCCCACCGTGACGTTTCCGCTGGCGAGGCCTTCGCCGATAACGGATGCATCAAAATGAAGCGCGTAGGCTCCAAAGGGATGCTGAAAGAGTCGTCCGAACCAATGATCAGCGCATAACGCGCGAAGACTTCGGCTTAATGTTTACATGTACGTGGATCGGCGTCGAGTCCGCCTGCTCGAACAGCAGGTCATAATCACCCAGGAATCCAGGCCCTACCTGCCAGTAGAAACGCCCGCCTTTTAGCGTGGACCCAACCGGCAACGGCAATCGCTCGTCGTTCATAAGCAGATAGCCACTCGTCGCACCCACCGGCAGCTCGATCCGACCAAGTTCCTCGATGTTAATGGAATACACGCCCGTCGCATCCGCTGTGATTTGGGCTGGTTCGATCGGCTCGTCCGACGCCGGCACGTTTCCGCCGCCCGTGTTTGCCACCGTGATGTACCGGCTCCCGATCCCATCGCCGCGCCCGGCGTTGTCGAATACATTCCAACTGATGGTGTGAACTCCATTGGCGAGCGTGGTGGTGTCTATGTAGAAAAAGCCGATTGCGCCATTGCTGTTCGCAAGGCCTGGAAACAGATTTGCTATGTCGCTGCGGTACTGATTGTACGCCGGATGCCCCACCGGCACTCCATCCAAAATCACATTAATCGTCGAGCCGTCGGCAGGGATCGCGTGCGAATTCTGCGTGAGCGCCCAGCCGAAATTTACATAGGCGTTCCCGGCTACCGTGCCTCCTTGAGCTGGCGTATCGATGGTCCCGAACGGTTTTGCGGCATGCACGTTGTCCACAGTGATCGCGTGAGCGCCCAGATCCAAGTTCTGACCGCCTGCATTGGTTATGATGGCGTGCAGCTTGTACGTCCCATTGCCCGAAGCGCCCGATCCACTCGCGTTGGGCAGGAAGTTGGTAAGCAGCATATACCCCCAACCGGCCCGATAATTGAACGGCGAATTCGGATAGGTGGCCTGCACGTCCGGCCTCGCACCCGCCACAAAAACGGCGTTGCCGATGAACACCAGTCCGTTGGCCTGAGCTGTCTCGCCCGTCACTGGCTCGCGCCAGATCCCCACATTGGTGGCTTCGATGGCGTCGAGCGCCCAGCCGGTTACAGGAATCGCCCCGGCGATGCCAGCAGTGTTGTTTACCGGAGTATCGAAGCTGCCGAAGGGCGCCGTCGACGGCACACTGGTAACATTCACTTGAACCTGCTGCGGCGAGTTCGTCGCGCCCCCGGCGGTCACCGTGATCATCCCGCTCGCCCCAGGCGCCGCCGTGATCTGAAGCACCGCGCTGCCAGCGCCCGACGTCGGGCTGACCGTGATGTTGGATTGGGTCGAGGAAGCCGTCCAGGCAATCGCTCCTGACGGGTTGAAGTTCAGTGCGACCGTCTGCGTGCCCGTAATTAGCTGCCCCGCGTAGCCGAATTTCAAAGTGCCGGGGCTGAGCGACATGGCTGCTGGGCTAACGATGATCGTCGAGTCGCTGGCGGCAGAGGATGCCGATCCGCCGCCCGAAACATTGGCTTGATTCACTTGTGGGGAACTTGCGTTTGCTGCGACGTTCACCGTCACGGTAATGGGCGGATAGCTTGCACCCCCTGCCAAAAGGTCGCTCCGCGTGCAGTTCGACCCAGTGCAACTCCATCCGGATCCCGCCATCGAGACCAGTGCCAAGGCGGCCGGCAAGGTATCGCTTACGGTCACCACGCCGCTGGTCGAAACGGCTCCCGCCTGGTTAGACACCGTCATCATGTAGGTGGTGCCGGCCTGGCCGCGTGTGAAGCTCCCGGTGTGAGTCTTCGCAATGCTAAGAACCGGAGTAGTGAGCGTGGTTTGCAAAACTGAGAATGCTTCTCCGGCGATCGTGATATGGCCGGTTCGCGCCGCCGCCGTGCCGTTCGGAGAAACTGAATATTGCACCGTTGCGGCGCCGGCTCCGGGAACAGGGGACATGACTGTCAGCCATGGCGAATCGCTGACGGCGTTCCAGCCGAAGCCAGAGACCGCAGTCTGCAGGTTGAAGCTCCCTGCTCCTCCAGCCTCGGGCCACGCGGCACTAGGCGGCGTCATCGTGACGGGCGCTGTGATTGGGGAGGTGGCGCTGATCGGGTCGCCGATTTCGGCGACTGCCGAGCTATAGTGAATGACCACCGGCACCAGCGCGTCTTGCATGACCTGGTTCTGGAACGGCGGTGGAATGCCGGCGATGCCGCCAAGGGTTGGATTCTGATTCGAGCGAATTACAAGGTTGTTCTGGAGCGTGCCGCCGTTCAATTCGCCCACCCAAATACCCGAGCGCCCAGTATCCGCGATGTAATTGTTCTGCACCATAGTATTCGTATTTGCGGGCGAAGAGGCGAAGCCGAAAGCCTGGTTATTGGTGGAAACAATCTCGATGGCACCGAGGCAGGGTTGCATGCCGGTACCGCAAGGGGCTGGACCGAGGGTCGCCTCCAAGACGTTATCGCTAATGATTACATCATGCGATGGGGGGTTCAAATCTGCTGGGTCTACCGCGGCATCGGCGTTCTGATCGACGATAATACCCGCCATGCTCGTTCGCCGTACCACGTTCCGCTGCACCGTAATGCCTTCGACACCATTAAGCTGGACTCCGCGGCCTCCGTAAGTGTCCTCGATCAAAGTATCTTCGACCGTAGAACCTTGGCCGCGCGTCGCCGCGGAACCGAACACCATAAACGTGCCCGGAGCAATGGTGGGCAGATCGCGATCAAAGGTCACCGTCACGTTGCCCGCCATCGGGTTGGGATTGTCCGGAGGATTCTGGCTCACGATGACCCCTCCCACGGATTCGAGCGTGGTTCCTGGATCTACAAAGTTCATCGCGGTTCCGTTGGGGAAACGGTAGCCTTGATTCGCGACGGTAAGCTGGCGTGAGCCCGACTGGCTGACAACTGTCGCCGGGCCGCTGTCCTCGAAAGTGAGGGCGTCGTCCAGCGTTCGGGCCACGTAACAATTCAGGATGTGATTGTTTGGACCTGGGGGAAGGATACCGATGCCGCCCACGCCGCCGACCAGCCCCGACCCCGGCCGCGGCGCGAACCGCATGTTCTTCATGGTGCTGTTACTCGTTGAAAGAAGCTGAACCCCCTGTGCCCCGTATATCGCGATATTCGAGAACGTCAGTCCATTTCCATAGAAGACCCAGAAAATCGGTCCTCCGCCGCGGGCGTAAACGACTACGGTGTCGCCGGCTTCGAGTGTTGCGAGCGTGGGCGCCTGTGCCCACGGCGATTGGTCCTGGATGGTGATGGTGTTGTTAGTGAAAGGGGCCTGTAAGAGCGTCCGGGTGGTTCCCGGGACGATAGACCCGTTGCGGAAAATGGCTGCCCAATATCCCTGGATCGGTCCTCCTGAAAAGGGATCGGTGAGCGTATTAAATGAGGAGGGATCCGGCCAATTGGGCAGCGGCTGGTATCTCAAAAGGCGGTTGACTGTGTCCACGGACGTGAGTTGCACGTGAGTATACGGCGGATGGACGAAGTCGATTTGAAAATTAGTCAGTGTGAGGTTGGAACAGTAGTAAAGCACCAAACCGTTCGGAACCAATGGGCCGTTGAAATAGAGCGTGGAACCTGCCAAGTCAACTGTAAGATTACTCAACTGCGGAAAGAGAAGGACCCCATTGGATTGATTATTTGTGAGTAGATAATACGCGCCCGTGTCCAGCGTCAACGTCTGCACCGGATGGCTCTGAACGTAATTGAGAGCGGCCTGGAACAGCGGCCTTGCATCCAGCGAAGAGTTGTTCGGCGTAAGATTCTGGTTCGCGATTCCCAGAGTCGTGAGGTCATGGCTCATGTTCAAGACCTGTGCGGCCACGCAGCCGGCTAGAGATGTGAAACACCAGGAAAGGAGAGCTGCTCGATGTGCCAAGATACCCACTGTGTGGTCCTCCGCTAGGTTATTAAAATACCAATCCTTGTGACCAGCGCGAATCGTGTGCGGGGAAAGACTTCGGCCTAATCTTCACGTGTACGCGGATCACCGTCGAGTCGGCCCGCTCGAACAGCAGGTCATACTCGCCCAGAAACCCGGGCCCAGCCTGCCAGTAGAAACGCCCGCCTTTGAGCGTGGACCCAACCGGCAAAGGCAATCGCTCGTCCTTCATCAGCAGATAGCCACTCGTCGCCCCCACTGGCAGCTCGATCCGATCCAGTTCCTCGATCTTAATGGAGTACACGCCCGTCGCGTCCGCCGCGATCTGGGTTGGCTCGATGGGCTCCTCTGTCGCCGGCACATTTCCGCCTCCCGTATTTGCCACCGTGAAATACCGGCTACCGATCCCATCGCCGCGGCTGGCGTTGTCGAATACATTCCAACTGATAGTGTGGACGCCATTGGCGAGCTTGGTGGTGTCGATGTAGAAAAACCCCACCGCTCCGTTGCTATTCGCCAATCCCGGAAACAGATTTGCAATGTCGCTGCGGTACTGATTGTACGCCGGATGACCCACCGGCACGCCGTCCAAAATCGCAGTAATCGTCGAGCCGTCCATGGGGATGATGTAAGGATTCTGCGTCAGCGCCCAGCCGAAGTTCACATAGGCGTTGCCCGATACCGTGCCTCCTTGCGCAGGTGTGTCGATGGTCCCAAACGGCTTGGAGGCGTGCGCGTTGTCCACTGTGATCGTGCGAGTGCCCAGATCTAAGATCTGCCCGGCGCTATTGGTTACGATGGCGTGCAGCTTGTATGTCCCGTTGCCCGAAGGGCCCGATCCGCTCGCGTTGGGCAGGAAGTTGGTAAGCAGCATATACCCCCACCCGGCACGATTGTTGAACGGCGCGTTTGGATAGGTGACCTGCACATCCGGCCGCGCACCGGCAACAAAAACGGCATTGCCGATGAACACCAACCCGTTGGACTGGGCTGTTTCGCCTGTTACCGGTTCGCGCCAGATGCCCACGTTGGTCGCTTGGACGGCGTCCAGTGCCCAGCCGGTGACTGGAATTGCACCGGCGACGCCGGTGGTGTTGTTGACCGGCGTATCGAAGCTGCCGAAGGGCGCGCCAGGCGTCACGCTGGTGAGGTTCACCTGTATCTGCTGCGGCGAGTTCGCCGCGCCTCCTGCCGTCACCGTAATCAAGCCACTCACCCCGGGACTGGCAGTGATCTGAAGGATCGCGTTCCCTGAACCCGACGTCGGGCTGACTGTGATGTTCGCCTGATTCGAGGAAGCCGTCCAGCTTATCGCGCCTGACGGGTTGAAGTTCAGCGCGACGGTTTGCGTGCCCGTGATCTGCTGCCCGCTGTAGCCGAATTGGACTTTGTTGGAGCTGAGCACAATCGCCGCCGGACTCACGATGATCGTCGAGTCGCTGGCGTTGGCCATCGCCGATCCGCCGCCCGAGACACTGGCTTGGTTCACTTGCGGAGAACTTGCGTTTGCTGCGACGTTCACCGTCACGGTAATGGGCGGATAGCTTGCACCCCCTGCCAGTAGGTCGCTCCGCGTGCAGTTCGACCCAGTGCAACTCCATCCGGATCCTGCCATTGAGACCAGCGTCAACCCGGACGGTAGAGTATCGCTCACAGTCACCAGGCCGCTGGTCGAAACCGCGCCTGCCTGATTGGACACTGTCACCGTGTATGTCGCGCCAATCTGGCCGTAGCTGAAGCTTCTCGAGTGTGCCTTTGTGATAGTCAGTACCGGAGTGGTCAGCGTCGTCTGCAAAACACTGAAAGTGACCCCCGCGATTGTGATATTGCCGTTTCGCGGCGCCCCCGTATTGTTCGGAGAAACCGAATATTGCACCGTTCCGGAGCCAGCTCCGGGAACAGGGGAGGTGACGGTCAGCCAGGAGGAATCACTGACCGCCTTCCAGGCGAAACCTGAAACGGCGGTTTGCAGATTGAAACTCCCCGCTCCTCCGGCATCCGGCCATGCGGCGTTGGGAGGCGTCATCGTAACGGGCGCGGTGATCGGAGAGGTGGCATTGATTGTATCGCCGATTTCGGCGACTGCCGAGCTATAGTGAATGACCACCGGCACCAGCGCGTCTTGCATCACTTGGTTCTCGAACTGATACGGGATGCCGAAGCTGTCGCTGAGGGTCGGATTCTGGCTGTAGCGAATCACCAGATTGTTTTGTAAAGTGCCGCCGTTTAACTCGCCAACCCAAATCCCGGAGCGATTCGAGTCGGCAATGTAGTTATTGGCGATAGTAACGTTCGTGTTGGACGGCGTGGAGGAGAAGATGAAGTAGGGATCGCTGGTAGTTACCACCTGCACCGCGGCTAAGGAACCCTGGAGCCCGTTCCCGGCCGCCTGCGGGCCGAGATTGCCTTCGAGCGAATTATCCGTGATCGTGACGCCGCTCGAAGGAGGCCCTGCATCCCCCGGGTCGATGACTGATTCGGTGCTGCTTTCTACGACGATACCCGCGTTACTGGTGCGCCGGACCACGTTCCGCTGTACCGTAACGCCTTCCACGCCGGAGAGCCATATTCCACGGCCTCCGTAGGTATCTTCAATAAGCGTGTCTTCGACCGTCGAACCTTGGCCGCGCATGGCCGAAGAGCCGAACGTCATGATCGTGCCTGGGGCGAGGGTGGGTAAATTGCGATCGAAGGTCAAATTCACATTGGTTGAACTGAGATTGGGATCATCCGGTGGATTCTGGCTCACGATGATTCCTCCGGTGGATTCCAGCGTAGTCCCTCGATCTACAAAATTCATCAAGGTTCCATTCGGAAAATGGACTCCATAGCGTGTAACGGTAAGCTGGTTGGGCGCCGGTTGACTGGAGACAATTGCAGCACGAGGGTTATTCAAACCGATAGCATCGTCCAGGGTGCGTGCCACATAACTATTCCGTATGTGATTGTTCGCGCCGACCGGGACGAAGTTGATGCCACCCACACCGCCGATCAGCCCGGACCCGGGACGCGGCTCGATTCGCATGTTATCTACGGTGGCATCGCTGGTTTGAATCAGCAGGATTGCCTGTGACCCGTAAATCGCGATGTTAGAAAGCGTAATTCCACTTCCAAACTCATCCATCAGGGCGTTCGCTCCGCCCCGGGCGTAAACGACGATGGTGTCGCCCGCTTGCAGGGTCGAAAGAGTCGCTGCCTGCGCCCAGGGAGCGCCGTCCTGGATGGTGATGGTGTTATTTGTGAAAGGGGCCTGCAAGAGCGTTCGGGTAGTCCCCGGAACGATGGAACCGTTACGGAAAATCGCCGCCCAATACCCTTGGATCGGCCCTCCTGTAAACGGATCGGTCAGCCCATTGAATGAAGAAGGATCCGGCCAGTTCGGCAGTGTCTGGTACTTCAAAAGACGGTTGACTGTGTCCACGGACGTGAGTTGCACGTGCGTATAGGGCGGATGCACATAGTCGATTTGGAAATTAGTCAGTGTGACGTTCGAACAATAGTACAGCTGCAGACCAAGAACCAGCGGACCATTGAAATAAATCGTAGACCCGGCCAGGTCGATGGTCATGTTGCTCAAGTTTGGGAATATCAGGGTCGCATTACTCTGCGTGTTGGTGAGCAGGTAGTACGCGCCTTTATCCAGCGTCAGGGTCTGGACCGGATGGTTCTGGACGTAATTGATCGCGGCCTGAAACAGCGGCCTGGAGTCGAGCGAAGGATTATTCGGCGTGAGATTCTGCTGGGCGATTCCCAAAGTCACGAGATCGTGGCTCATGTTCAAGACCTGTGCGGCCACGTTGCCGGCCAGAGCTGTGAAACACCAGGAAAGGAGGGCTGCTCGATGTGCCAAGATACCCACTGTGTGGTCCTCCGCTAGGTTATTAAAATACCAATCCTTGTGACCAGCGCGAATCGTGTGCGGGGAAAGACTTCGGCCTAATCTTCACGTGTACGCGGATCACCGTCGAGTCAGCCCGCTTGGTTGCACAGACACCCCCGACACCTTCTTCGCCACGTCTCCTGACACGAATCAACATCGCGGGTCCTGTGGTAGCTGCGTAGTTACGAACGGCGGCGGCGCCGGGCGCGGGTAAAAGCCCAGGCAAGAATGGCCCCACCTGCTGTTGTGGTCCAGGTGGCCGGCTCCGGTACGGAGTTGAACGTCAGTTGCACGATGTTGTCCGAATATTGGAAAGTTCCCGTCGGCGATCCAAGCGGTCCGACGACACTTGCGATACCACCGCCCGGAGCACTGTACGTTTCGACGTCCCATTCGCCGCTGATTCCAACGAAGTTTGTGATAGACAAATCCAGCAGGAGGGGGCCAACAAGCGGATTGTATAAGAATGGCGTCGTGAAGACGATATTTGTACCGAATGCGCATGGGGTGGTTCCGACAGCAGCACACCCAGGGGCGACCACCGTGATGTTGCTGCTGGAAAACACATGCGTGACATCCGGTCCGACATTGTTTGCGAACGTGGCGCTCATCAGCGGATGTCCGGTCGAATTCGGATAATTGGGGCTGGTAGATAGAGAGACGCTTATGTTACCGACGGTAACGTCGACCGGCCCCGTGCCGGGTTCTGCACGGAAGGAAAACCCAGTGATGTCGATCGGCCCCGTCAGCGAGCTGAATTGCCCGCTACCAACGTCTATCTGAACCTCAAAGGAACCATTGTTCGCTGTAAGCGGGCCGGAGTTGTCGTTTCCGACCACACTTGCCTGCGCGCTGGGGACGACGATGGTTGCCCCGAAGGCGTGCGCCGCGAAACAACACAGCAACAAAATCAGGACCGCAAATGTATGCTTGAATGCCATGTGAAAATCCTCCCAATGAAGAGATGCGATATCGCGGGCCAAACGGGGTCATGACCCCGACTGATGAGGTTTGACGCAATTAAGTTATAGGAGTAATGGAACTGCTACTGCGAGTCTGGGAGCGCTGGGCCTGCCAGTTCCCGCCGGAGCCAAGCTCGGGCCACGCTCCAATCGCGCTTCACGGTCTTGGCCGAAATACTCAACACTTGCGCCGTTTCTTCCACGGTCAAACCGCCGAAGTACCGAAGCTCGACGATTTGCGACTGCCGGGGGTCCAGTTTTGCAAGGCGTTCCAACGCTCGATCCAGTTCCTCCCAACGGTGACTTTCGGACGGATGGAACCCTGCCATGTCCTCATCCAGCGGTACGCGCTCCTGATCCTTGCCGCCACGCTTGTCGCGCTGTCTCCCGCGCGCATAGTCGACCAGGATCTGTCGCATCAGGTGGGCCGCGATTCCTATGAATCTGCCACGATCCTCCCAATTCGCCTGTTGCTGGGGAATCAACCGAAGATAGACCTCGTGAACCAGCGCGGTCGCTTGCAGGGTGTGGCCGCTGCGCTCTTCGCGCAGATAGTGGTGGGCCAGTTGCCGCAACTCGTTGTATACCGCTGCTATGAGCGGGTCGGTTGCGGACCCGGGCTGGCGCAAGCCCGCCAGGCGGCGTTGAGTTCCCTCCGGCATGTGGATATGATCCACACGATTTTACCGCAATACGATAAAATGCTCTGCTGATCGGGCACATGACTCAGGAGAATTGGGCAAGAATCACCGGCCTCTTCGGCGAAGCACTGGATCTGACGCCAGACGAGCGCCAGGCGTTCCTGCAGCGCTTGAGCACCGAGGATGCCGCTACGGCGGACGAGCTCGCCTCGCTGCTCGAGCAGCATGATCGGCCAGGAGAGTTTCTGCCCTCGCTCCCCCCGCCGGGGCCCCCCATCCACGATCTCTCGGGCCGGACTGTGGGCGCCTATCGTCTGATTCGGCTCTTGGGCAGCGGGGGAATGGGGGCGGTCTATCTGGCTGAGCGTACCGACGGAGCTTTTTCCAAAGAGGTGGCTATCAAGTTACTTTGCACTCCGTTTTTGCATGCTCTCACTCGACTGCAGCACGAGCGCGAAGTTCTTGCCAAGCTCGATCATCCCAATATCGCGCGCCTGCTCGATGGCGGCTCGACGCCGGAGGGTCTGCCGTACCTTGTAATGGAGTACGTCGACGGAACGCCGATCGACCGCTATTGCCGGGAACGAGGACTTCCACTCGATGACCGCATCGGCCTGCTGCTGCAGATATGTGGCGGCATCGCGCACGCGCATCGAAACCTGATCATTCATCGCGACATTAAGCCCGAGAATATCCTTGTGACTTCCGATGGAATCGTAAAGTTAATTGATTTCGGCATCGCCAAGTTGCTGGATGATGCCCTGAATGTGACGTTACAGCGGCCCGCCACGCCGGCTTATTCCAGTCCGGAGCAATTGCGCGGCGACCCTGTAACCACGGCGTCGGATGTCTATTCTCTGGGCGTGCTGGCATATGCATTATTCACAGACAGCTCTCCGTACCCGTTGCGCTCCGGCCGCCTGGACGAGGTCTTGCAGGCGGTGTTGAATGCCGAGCCGTTGCGGCCCAGTCTAATTCCCGGGCTCGCGGCGCAAACAGTACGCAAGCTGCGTGGCGACCTCGACAATATTCTGATGATGGCCATCGCCCGGGACTCTGAGCACCGCTATCCCACCGTGCAGCAGTTCGCCGATGACCTGGAGCATTATCGCAAGGGCTTTCCGGTTCGCGCCCGGCCCGATACGCTCGGCTACCGGCTGCTGAAATTCGTCGGCCGCTACCGAATCGCTTCCGCGTTCGCCGCACTAGCCATGCTTTTCCTGATAGTAGGAATTGCGGTAACGGCCTGGCAGGCGCGAGTCGCGCAGCGGCGGTTTGAGGATCTTCGCCAGTTCGCGCATTCGGTGGTGTTCGACGTAAACGACTCGCTGTCCTCGATTCCCGGCACCATTACGGTTCAAGAGCATGTTGTCGAGACGGCCCTACGATACCTGGACCGCTTGAGCCAGGACAACGTTCGGGACAACGGCTTGCGCGAGGAGGTTGCGGCTGCGTACATCCGCATCGGAAAGGTACAGGGCGGCGCGTTTGCGCCGAATCTGGGCGACTCGCGGGGAGCCGTCGCAAGTTTCAGTAAAGCCATCTCCGCCATCGGAACGTCCCCTGCTACGCCCGGCCTCCAGCGACTCCTCATCGAAGCGCACATCAATATCGCTAATCTAGCAGTAGATCCCATCCTGGCCGTACCCGATTTCGCTACGGTGCTTAGCGCCGGCGAGCGGCAATTGGCTTTGCGCGCCGATGACATCCAGACCCTCCGGCTGATGGCGGATGCATGCCACGCGCTGGCTACCATCGGACACTTGACGGACCGAGTAACCGACGAGGAGCAGATGAGCCTGCGCGAACTCAATTACCGCCGGCGCGTTCTTGATCTCGCTCCCAACAGTTGGCGAGACGAACTGAATCTCACTAAGTCCATGGTGCAACGTGCTCTTGCCATGCAGCAAAAGGCGGACTACGAAAGTTCAGTGGCAGAACTGCGCCGCGCAGGCGTATTGCTTCACACGGCGCTCCAAGATAATCCGGGCAATCAATTACTGATTCGCGAGTTGGCGGACGAACATTCCCGGGCCGGCTCCGTTTTGCGGCTAATGGGACGGCTTGTGGAATCGGAAGCAGAATTGAACGAGGCCGTAGGTCTGCTGGAACCGATAGTGATTGCTGATCCGCACAATAGCCAATATCGTGGCGATCTGGCATATGCCTGGTTTCGGTTGGCAGAGACATTGCGGATGAAAGGCGAGTTGGCGCGGGCTTTGGAGCTACATCAAAAAGCGCTCGCGGTGCGGCGGGAACGAGCAGCCCTCGACACCGGGATGCCGTTTATTCGTTGGGATTTGAGCCAGAGCCTGAATGCGGTCGCCGAGTCATTCCTGACGAGCTCGCCAGCGCGCGCTCAAGACGCGGCAGCGTTGTTTAAGGAAGCCCGGAAGGTTAGCGAAGAAACCCTGCGTATAGCTCCCAGCTTCAATGAGCTGCGCAAGCAGTTGGCCAAAGCCGACGAAGGATTGGCGCGCGTCGCTTTGCTTGGTGGCACAGACTCTACATCAAACGCCCGGCGCCTCCTGGAGGAAAGCCTACGCACGTGGCAGGACGTCCAATCTCGCGCATCAGGAGACTTCGAGGATGCCGATCAGCCGTTGCGGGTGCAAGGCTTACTGGCATCACTTTCGTCTGCTCACTAATCCGCCAGCAGTTGATAGACCGCCGCGTCAGCGGGAAACTCGAATTCAAAGCCGTCGGCCAGCTCATGCGTGCTCTTCTTCAACAACCGCGATGCCGCGCGGCGCGATCACCGCGATCATGAAAAGTGTCGTCGTGTGTTTCAACTCCTCGGAGGTTGCTGAAAAAGTCTCTCACAGGTCGGAGACATGTGCCACTATGCGTTTGAGAAATGAGCGGGAAGCCCGGCGTATAATGTCCCGTATTGGAGCAACTATGCCTTCTCATGGACTCAACAGGCGCGCTTTCCTGCAAGGAACCGCCGCTGCCGCCGCCTTTGCCTCTACACGACCCGCCGGCGCGGCCGACGCCACCGAACTGAAACCCCTCCAGGCGGAAATCGAGAAACGTCACGACCAAGCCGTGCGCCTGCTGCAGGAGTGGATTCATCAGCCCTCAATCGCGGCCGAAAATCGCGGCATGACGGAAGGCTGCGACCTACAGATGCAGCTCCTTCGAGATGCCGGATTCAACCAGGTGACGAAGGTCCCCACGGCCGGCCATCCCGGAGTCTTCGCCACGCTCGACGCCGGAGCGCCGCGAACCTACGGGATTTACTTCATGTACGACGTCAAGCAGGTGGATCCCTCCGAATGGTCGTCGCCGCCGTGGGATGCCGCGCTGGTCGACAAGCCCGGACTCGGGAAGGTCCTGATCGGCCGTGGCGCGGTGAACACTAAAGGTCCGCAGCTAGCATTCATCGCCGCGCTCCAGGCATTCAAAGCCGCCGGGCGCAGGCTGCCGGTCAACCTGGTCTTCGTCGCGGAAGGAGAAGAGGAGATCGGATCGCCGCACTTCCCCCAGATCGTTCAGAAGCCGGATGTGCTGGCCGCGTTGCGCAAATGCAATGGCGTGTTCATGCCGATGGCTACGCAGGCGCTGGACGGCACGGTGTCCATCAATCTGGGCGCCAAAGGCGTGGTCGAGCTGGAGCTGGTCTCGAGCGGCGAGAAATGGGGACGCGGTCCAAAGCGCGATGTTCATTCCAGCAACGAAGCGCGCATCGACAGTCCGGCATGGCATTTGATACAGGCGTTGGCGACATTGGTTGGTCCCGACGGCCACACTCCGGCCATTGAGCACTTCGCGGACAAGGCGCGGCCACTCACGCCGTCCGAGAAAGCTTTGATCCGCGACGCGGCGAAACGCCAGAGCGAGGCGGTAGCCAAACAAGAGCTGGGCGTCACGCATTGGGTGCACGATGTAGATTGGCTGGAAGCGCTGGAACTGCTGGTGTCGCGACCGACTGTGAACATCGAAGGCCTCGTGGGCGGCTATACCGGACCCGGCGGTAAGACCATCCTGCCGCATCGCGCGGTCGCGAAGATCGACATGCGACTGGTGCCCGACATGACCGCCGAGGGTACGCTCGCTTTGCTAAAGGCGCATCTTGCCAAGCACGGATTCGGCGATATCGAAGTGAACATGACCGGCGGCTACGATCCGACCAGTACGCCCGCCGACGCTGCCATCATCCGCGCCGCGCAGGCCGTTTACAAACGCAATGGCATCGATCCGATGCTGTGGCCGCGACTGGCAGGCTCCTGGCCGGGATACGTATTCACCGGTGATCCGCTGCGTCTGCCTGCCGGCCACTTCGGGCTGGGCCACGGCAACGGAGCGCACGCGCCGGACGAGTATTACGTGATCGAATCCAAAAATCCGAAGATTCAGGGGCTTGACGGCGCTATTCGATCTCAAGTGGAATATCTATATGAATTGGCTGTGGTGAGCTAGAACCATTTATTAGAGTGACTTCACATGGGATCTATGGTGGTTCCCAGCTCGGGAGAACGCCCGGCCCAGGTGAACTGGTGGCTGCTCGCACTGCTATCCGCTTCCTGCTGCATCAACTACATTGACCGCGGCAATCTCTCGGTGGCAGCGCCGCAATTGTCGCGGGAACTCTCGCTCGGCCCGGAAAAGCTGGGCCTGTTGCTCTCCGCGTTCTTCTGGACCTACGCTTCATTCCAGATTATCGCCGGCTGGCTGGTGGACCGTTTTGACGTGTACTGGGTTTTCGGGATTGGTTTTTTCCTGTGGTCCGCCGCAACCGCGGTAACGGGACTGGCCGGAAGTTTCGCGATGCTGTTTGGCCTGCGGCTGGTGCTGGGCATGGGTGAATCGATCGCATATCCCGCCTATTCCAGGATCATCGCGGGCGAGGTCCCTGAGCGCCGGCGAGGACTGGCTAATGCTCTGGTCGGCGCAGGATCGCAAGCCGGCCCGGCGCTGGGCACGCTGGTTGGCGGGCTAATCGTCGCGCATTACGGGTGGCGACCGTTGTTTCTAATCCTGGGATTCGGGGCCATGTTATGGCTTCCGCCGTGGTTCGTGTCGAGCGCTCACCGACCGAAGCGCGCACCTGGACTTCCGCCGCGGCAGGCCGGGCCGGGCATGCTCGAGATCATCCGCCGCCGGTTGTTTTGGGGAACCGTTATAGGATTATTCTGCTTAGATTACGCTTTATACTTCCTGATCACCTGGCTGCCTTCCTACCTGGTGACTGTGCGGCATTACTCCCTCAGCCGGATGGCAGTCATCGGCTCGGTTCCGTTTATCAGCCTGGCCATCGGATCGTTGTTAGGGGGTTGGGCTTCGGACCGGTGGATTGCAGCCGGCTCGACGCCGACGCGCGTGCGGCGCACCTTCGCCATAGTGGGCCAGTTGATGTGTACGTTGCTGGTGCCGGCAGCTATGGTCGAGAGCCCCGTGATCTCGATCGCGCTGATGATGGTAGCTTGTCTTTCGCTGGGGCTGTTCCTGTCAAATGTTTGGGCTATCACCCAGACCCTGGCGGGGCCCGTTGCGGCCGGCCGCTGGACAGGCTTTCAGAATGCGCTGGGCAACTTGGCGGGTGTGGTGGCGCCTGCTCTCACCGGCTGGATCGTGGGAAAAACCGATTCGTTCTTTCTCGCGTTTGTCGCGGTGGGAGTAGTGCTGATCCTCGGCGTCCTCGCGTATGTCTTCTTGGTCACGGATGTGTCACCAGTTACCTGGAAGAGCGAGACTGTAAAACCGTCCATCGCTGGCGCGGCGCGAACGTAAAGCCGCCGCCGGTTAAGGCGCCAAATAGGCCTCCAGTTGTGATAAACTTCCAGCCCAATGACGCGCAGCCTGGCTGCTGCGGAATAAACATCGTCATTAGGAGGCCATGTGCAACGCCTATTCGCATCGAATCCCGTTGGTTCCCTCTGCGCAGTGCTGGCGATGCTGATCGCCGTATCAGTTTCAACCTTGCAAGCACAGAACAATCAATTCGGCACAATCAAAGGCACGGTGAGCGATCCCTCGGGCGCGCCAATTCCGGGCGCCACCGTTACGTTGTCCAGCTCCGCCTTGGTAGTCCCGCAAACGATCGCATCGGACGCGAGCGGCAACTACCATTTCGAGCAGTTGCCGACCGGCGTGTACAGAGTCACGGCAGCGGCCGCCGGATTCCAGCAATACGCGCGCGAGAACATTCAGATCAGCGCCGGCTTTTCCGCAGACGTGGATATGCAAATGACCGTCGGATCGCAAAACGAAGTGGTTACTGTATCGGCCGAGAGCCCGGTGGTTGACACTACTTCCACCACTATCTCCACCAGTGTCGGCGCACGAACGGTGGCCGATGAGATCCCGGCCACTCGCACCATGCAAGAGATGGTTTCGATCGCTCCGGGAGTCATGCCCACAGCCGCACCCGATCTGGGCGGTGGCAACATCGCCAGCTTTGTTCTTTCAGCCTACGGCATCACCGGGCAGTCAACCGCTTTGATCGACGGTATCAACACTCGCAAAAGCAACAACAACTCCGAAGGCGATTACGATTTCACCGGCCTGGAAGAAATGCAGATTGTGCCCATCGGCGGCGATGCCCAGACTTCCCTGCCCGGCGTATTTCTGAACGCCATCGTGAAGTCCGGCGGAAATGCGTACCACGGCCGAGCGGAGGCCAACTACGAGAATCAGAATCTGGAAGGCAACAACCTGACACCGCTGCTTCGTTCGCAGGGCAACACCGCGCCGAACCTGATTCTCGACGCCTTAGATGCCAGCGCCAACGTCGGCGGACCGATCATCAAAAATCGATGGTGGTTCTTCGGCGGAGGGCACGTGAATGATAGCCATCGCACTGCGCTCGGCTACCTGGTAGACGGAAAGCCGGGCTCGGCGTATGGGCGTTTGACGAACGGTACGATTAAGAGCACCTACCAGCTTTCGCCCAAATATCGGTTCATCGGATTCTTCACCCAGGAAGGCGAATACTTCCCCGTTCACTTTGGAAGCTCTACCGTTCCCCAGCTCAGCACGAGGGACTTTACCGAACCGGTGCAGGAATACAAGGGCGAAATTCAAGCCACGCCGAATCCGCATCTGGTACTCGACTTCTTCGCAGGACACCATTTGTATCAGGCGGATTATGTCGCCCAGCCCGATCCGCTGGGCATTCCGAGCATGGCCGACTTAACGACGGGACTCACCAACGGACCGAATCTCGGGCAGGATCACCGCGCGCGCCGATCCACGCAGATCACCGGGTCGGGCTCCTACATTCCGTCCGGCTCCTTCCTCGGCTACCACGAGCTGAAGTTCGGCTCTACCTGGATGTTCATGTGGACGGGCACGAATGAGCCCGACGGCATTCACGGCAACTATCAGCTCCTATTTCAGACCGCGGGCGGCGTTCCCGGTACAGCCGCTCAGATCCGCTTCTTCAACTATCCGATTGTGTCCAATCGAGAGAACCTCGACGAAGGCGGTTTCTTCTTGCAGGATACCTGGAAGATCGCCAAGCACCTCACGATCAATATCGGTTTACGCTTCGATGATTTTGCTACGTCGATACCAGCCCAGAACAAACCCGCCGGCACTTTTGGTCCACCATGGGTCACGCCGACCAGCGGCGATCCGAATATCTTCACTGGCGGCGCACAGAGCTTTTCCCGCATCGATACCGGCACGTGGCGGAATGTGGCTCCCCGGGCCGGGTTCGTATGGGACATGTTCGGCAACGGCAAGACGGTTCTCAAATTCGGCTTCGGCCGATACAATTGGACGCCGGGAGACGACTTCGGCTCGCCGCTCAACCTCAACACTACCGCTGTCTCGACTTATAAGTGGTCCAGCACTTGTACGGAGGCCGTGGCGCTCACCGGCAAGTGCGATTATGTCCCGGGGTCGGTGAATCTGAATCCGAATGGGTCGGCCTTTCAGTCGGTTCTCGGAGGAAGCAACGGTGCGGTCGTTAAACTTTCCAACACGGTGATCAATCCCCATCTGTCCGAGGAGTACTCGAACATATATCAGTTCTTTCTCGAGCGCGAACTCGGTCCGGGACTTTCGGCGCGCGTGGGCTACACCTACGTCAACAACCGCAACAACTGGGTTCAGATTCAGAACCTGATTCCGTTCAGTGCTTGGGATATTCCGCACCTAGTCAACGATGGCGGCCCCACTGCGCCATCCTGCCTGCCGAGCGCTACTGTCAAGTGCAGCACCACGAGCCCGGCACTCACGATCTATGACGTGGATCCTGCCTACACAGGGGCCAAGTATTCACAGACCCAATATGTCAACAGAAACGGAAACGCCGACCACTACGGCACCATCGAGGCAACCGTCACCAAGCGGCCCGGCTCTGGAAGATGGACCGTGGTCGCAAGCTATACCGCTACCAGAGATCATCAGTGGTTGAGCGGCGCCAATAATCTTGGACTGAATGGCAATAACAACCTTTCGCCCGTCTTTACGACTCCCAACCAGTTGTTCTTCCCGCTGGATACTACCTGGGCCTGGCAAGGCCGTCTGACCGGGAACTACAAACTCCCCTGGAAATTCGATGTCTCGGCGACCTACAACCTGTACAACGGACTTTACGGGCAGCGCACGGAGACTTACGTTTTACCGAATGCTGGGGCCGTCACCATTCCTGTGGAACGATATGGCGCCGAGACCGGTCCGATTCGCGCGCTCCTGAACCTGCGCATCGCACGCAACTTCCAAACTGAGAGGTTCGGCTTGTTCCGGCCGAATGTCGAGCTTCTTAACGCCTTGAACTCGGCGGCGCCCTGGGCTATCACGTACACCGCGGGGCCGCGTTTTGGATACTATAATTCGACAGACACACCCCGCATCGCGCGCATCGGTCTTGTGTATGAGTTCTAAGTTTTTCATCTTGTCGGCATTGCCGATCGTTTTGGCGATGCCCGTGCGTTCGCAGACCGGGACAACCTCCGGCGACTTCGTGGTCGAGCCGCCCACGCTTATCTCACTCGGCTTCGAGTGGAAGATCGCGGGCGACGACAACCGCAACGCTCACGTCGACGCGACCTATCGGAAAAAGGGCGAGCAGCAATGGCGCAAGGCTCTTCCACTGATGCGTTTGCAACGTGAGGAAATCGGCGTCGCGCCTGGTCCCGGCGCCGAGGGAGGAGGCGCAGCCCGCTTCCCCCTTTTCAAATACACGGCTGCGAATATGTTCTCCGGAATCTCGATCCCGATACTGAGTACGAATGCCGCTTCGTCCTCGCCGATCCTGACGGCGTCACCGGAGCCGCCGAGAAAACTGCGACCGTGCGCACCCGCAAGGAGCCTCAGCCGGCCGAAGGTGGTCACGTCTATCACGTTTATCCGATTGGATGGGAAGGGCCCAAACAAGAGCCCGCCTTCACCGGCTTGATGGCGGCTTACTACATGGGAGCGGCGCATTACGACTACGAGAATGCCTTCCCGCCGCGCGTCCAGCCGGGCGATGTGATCCTGGTGCACAAAGGATTGTATGTGGGCGATCGTTTTCATTACATGAACGGCGCACCGCGACCAGGTTACCTCGCTCTCGCTAACTTGTTCGACGGCACTTACTATCTCACCCAGAGCGGCACGCGTGACAAGCCTATCGTCATTAAAGGCGCAGGTGACGGAGAGGCGGTGTTCGACGGCGACGGCGCTCAGACGCTGTTCAATCTGATGGGCGGGAACTACAACTATTTCGAAGACATCACGATTCGTAATACCAACGTGGCGTTTCTACTGGGGATAAAGAATATCGCCGGTTCGAGCGGCTTCACACTGAAGCACTGCCGCCTTTACGATGTCGGGCGCGCCGTGCAGGCCGACTGGTCGGGATCGAAAAACTTCTACATCGCCGACAATGTTCTTATCGGCCGCCACGATCCTGACAAAATGATGGGCTGGATCGGGCCGCTATGGGCCAAGTATCCCGGCTTCCCGGAGCTCCTCAAATCCGAATACGCGATCAAGGTCTATGGCCAGGGCCACGTCGTCGCATATAACTACGTTGCGAACTGGCACGACGGCATCGATATCGCCACCTACGGAACACCCGACGGCGCGCCCAATGATGTATCCGACCACGTTCCGCTCGCCATCGATTTCTACAACAACGACATTCACAATATGGGAGACAACTGCTTCGAAACCGACGGCGGAGCGCGCAACATCCGCGTCTTCAAGAACCGCTGCTTCAACTCGGCGTCCGGAGCCTTGAGCGTTCAGCCCATGTTCGGCCGCCCGGTCTACTTCTACCAGAATCTGGTCTACAACGCGCCCACCGGATCGTTGAAATACATCGAGGGCTCGGCAGGCATATTGACTTACAACAACACCATCATCGGCGAAGGCCGTGCGGGTCCGGCGTCAAACGAATATTTCCGTAATAATCTGATCCTGGCGCAGGGGGCTTTCGACCCGGTGTTCGCCATTACCACTTACACTAATTACACGAATTCCGATTACAACGGCTTCCGTCCGAACCCCAGCGTCGCGCACTCGTTTGAATGGAACTCGCCGCCGCTCGATATCTCGGCCGATTTCAAGAACAAAGTGGTCAGTCGGAATTTCAAGACATTGAAAGAATTTCGCGAAGCTACCGGCCAGGAGCAGCATAGCGTGGTGCTGGACTACGATACTTTCGTGCACGTGACCATGCCCGATATGTCCGATCCGCAGCGTGTCTATAGCGCCGAGCATTTCGACTTCCGTCTCAAGCCCGGCTCAGCCGCGGTTGATGCCGGAACGGTACTTCCGAACATCACCGACGATTTCACCGGTCGCGCGCCCGACCTCGGCGCCTATGAACTGGACCGCCCGATTCCGCACTACGGGCCTCGCTAAGCCGTGGCGAACGCACTTGCGCGCACTCTTGCGAACGCCACGAAGGCTACGCCGGGCGCGCAGCCGCCTGCGGGTTCATCGACGCCATGCGCGCCTGCATCTCGCGCGTCAAGTGCGGCACAATGCCAACCATCCGCTCGATCAGCATAAGCTGGGCGCGATGATGCATCTCGTGCTCCTTCACGCCCAGAATCATCTCAAAGCGCGTCCTTGAAGCCGGCTGCATTCCCGGTGGCATTGAGACCCGCTCACCCAGGAAATCATCGGACAGGCCGTCGATCCAGCTCGCGAGCTTCTCGCCTTCCTCCCGCAGAAAAGCAATGATCTGCGCTTTGTTGCGTGTGGCCTTTTCCTCGGCCATGATCTTCTGCATGAAGCCGGGGAAATCGAAGCCTTCCAGCGTCTTGCGCCGCTCCACGGCGTGAATCTGCTGCGACATTCTCGGGCTCAGGCCGATGTGCACCAGCGTCTGCGCCACCGTCCGAACCTCCGGCGCGGGGCTGAAACCGTAGTGTTGCTCGCCGATCTCCTCAGCAATAGTGATCGTATTTTTCCGGACCGTGCGGAAACTGCCGGCCAGATCTTTAGCACCGTAATAATTCGGCTCTGCGCAGGAATTCGTGGGACGTGCCGGAATTGCTGAGTTTGGGCTAAACTCGCAGTTTGCCGACGGATAACGAGTTCACGAGGATCTTGGATTGGCCGGGGTACCGGGTC